>ENA-UOWO01004435-UOWO01004435.1-activated-sludge-metagenome-genome-assembly--contig:-NODE-4435-length-15506-cov-3.972235_pt1 | contig 15506 bp, 8 predicted proteins | sample MGYA00238148_ERZ761564 | MGnify/ENA primary metagenome ERZ761564 (study PRJEB28885, sample SAMN05720194) | activated sludge metagenome | isolation source: Anaerobic digester | place: USA...
CTTGGCGACTTCATGCGAGGTCCGGAAACCGTCAAAGAAATGCAGGAACGGCACCCTCGATTCCAGCGTGGCCGCCTGGGAAATCAGGGCGAAATCCATGACTTCCTGCACACTCCCGGAGGCCAGCATGGCAAAGCCGGTGGCCCGGGCCGCCATGACATCCGAGTGGTCGCCGAAGATAGACAGCCCCTGGCACGCCAAGGAACGGGCGGCGACATGAAAAACTGTTGACGTGAGTTCTCCGGCGATTTTATACATATTGGGGATCATCAACAACAGCCCCTGCGAAGCCGTAAACGTGGTGGTCAAAGACCCGGCCTGCAGAGCGCCGTGGACTGCCCCGGCCGCCCCCCCCTCGCTTTGCATCTCCTGGACAAGCGGGGTGGTTCCCCAAATATTCTTTTTCCCGGCCGCAGCCCATTCATCCGAACTTTCCCCCATCGATGAAGACGGAGTGATCGGATAAATCGCTATCACCTCACTCACCTTGAAAGCCGAATAGGCAGCCGCTTCGTTACCATCAATTGTGACCTGAACTCTTTTCATGGGTACCCTTTCCTTGTAACAGTATTAATAAACTATTTATAATTTGTGGAGAAAATGCAGAATATATGCTGACAATGTTAATATCAACTCGGTTGAAAAACAAGTCTTTTTTTTAGCCAAAACCCTGGGCCAACGGTAGGAGGATCGAAAACGTTGACCCTTGGCCCTCTTGGCTGGAGACCGCAACCTCGCCTCCGTGGGCTTCAACGAGCTTCCGGACATTCGCCAGTCCCAGGCCGGTACTTGGCTCTCCGTGCATAGGGCGCACAGACGTCTTTTCAAAAAAATGGAATAACCGGGACATCTCCGAAGCCGGGATCCCCGGCCCCTGATCAGTGACCCCGATCTGAATCCTCTGATCCAGAGATCTTACGCTCAAGACAACGGTTCCCCCGGAAGGAGAAAATTTGATTGCGTTGCTGATCAGATTATTAACCGCCTGCGCCAGGCGGTCCGGGTCAACCCGGATAAACGGGAGCTGGGGGGCCATATCCAGGTGAAGGTTAATATTCTTTGCTTTTGCCAACATGCTGTTAAAACCATGTATCTCGGCCATAAACAAAGCGGGATCCGTATCCTTCAACCGCAACTCCAATTTTCCCGCTTCGATCACCGAAACGCTCAGAAAATCATTAATAAGACTTAGCATGGACTTGCAGGAAAAATCCATTTGTTGAAGCGACTCGTCCTGGGCCGGGTTGATGTCCCCCAAGATATGGTCTTTCAATAAGTCCACATTCCCTTTTATGACCGTTAGCGGACTTCTCAGATCATGGGCCGCTATCCCTAAAAATTTATTCTTAATATCATTCAATTCCAGGACTTGCTGATACATGCGGCTTTTTTCCGTAATGAGCGACAACTGCCCCGCCAGCCTTTGAAAAACCTCAATATGCTGATCGCGGTACGCATACGGCTGACGGCTCGAAAAAAATATAAAACCGATCGGTTTGCCGGCCGCTATCAAAGGGCATGTCAGGCTAGAACGGACACCTTCTTTGAGAATGAGCCCGGTCGATTCAGATTTCGGATGTTCCCGATAATATTGTTCCAGGTCGTTCAGGATGCGGGGCCGGCCGGAAAAAATAATCTCTTCCAGGCTGCTCCCCTTTAACGGGGCTGAATAGCCTTTCTTCAACCACAAGGCCTCTCTTGTATCCGCGCGGCCCCAGTAACACCGGACCGTTTCGCCGTCCTCCTCGAGAAAAGACACCCCGATCCTGTCATAAGGGATCACCTTCCGGAACTCATCATAAACGTATTGAAGGGTCTCAACCAAACGGAATCCGGAGTTGATGCGTTCGGTCATCTTTAACAGGGTCCGAAGCTCCCCGGTCCGGGACCGCAGCGTCTCTCCCAAATCTTTCAATTCCCGGCTTAAAGCCGCCAGATCATCCTCCCCCTCTTCGGCTGAAATCTGAGAAAAATCGCCCGCCTTCATCGCTCTGACAGCATGAAGAAGCCGGGCCACGCGAGGATCGGGCTTGGCAGGCAAGGGCTCTGGATTATTTATATTCTTAGTCATGATCACATCAAAAAGACACGGGATTCCAAAAACTTCCGTCCCGCGCGAACCTGAGGGATGAATTATGATGCATTATAAAGACAAAAGCACGGGCAGACAAGCATTCTTTCCAGCGGCAAGGAAAGGCCGGTTTAAAAAGGACGGACGGATACTCCGAAGCCTAAGGAACCCTGCTTACATGTTCTTTAATAATATATTTTCCGGGGATTGCTCGGCCAGAACCCGGAAAGACCGGAGGCACCGTTCGATATGTTCCATCTCCCCCGAACGGATGATCGGCATTTCAGAAATCCCTTTATCGTCCAACAGTTCGTTGACCTTGGCCACGCTCAGCGTTTCGACGTTAAAAGCCGGTTGATACCCGATCTGGCGGCCGTCTTCCAGCCGGACCTCCACCAGAATACCGGCTTCCGTCAGGTCAAACAGAATCTGCCGGAGAAGGCGGATCGGGATCTCGATCTCTTTGACAATATCCGCTGCCGTATACGGCGTTTGTGAAAGGCAAAAGCGCTTGACGGCCATCTGAACGATCCTCAAAGAAAGCAGCCGCTTGAAGGCATGACTGGCCTTAAGGCAGTCGGGTTCGAGCTCATAGGTCTCCACGTTCTGCTCCGCGAAAGAAATTTCCGCCCCGAATAAAACAATAATCCAGCTCGTTTGCAACCAGACCAAAAATAAAGGCAACGCGGCAAAGCTGCCGTAAACCGCCCCGTATTTAGCCGCCCCGACCTGGAAAGTAATATAAATCCATTGGGTGATCTGATAAATCGTGCCGCCGATCATCCCGCCAAACAGCCCGGACTTAAATGAAACCGACGTGTTGGGCATAAAAATATAAATATAGGTGAATAAAACCCAGATCACGCAATAAGGCAGCAGGTTAAGGACCGTAAAAATGACCGGGCTGAACACGCCCAGGAAAGCAATTTTATCCACCACCAGTTTCACCTGACTGGTCACCAGCACCGTGACACTGCTCGACATGATCAGCAACAGCGGGCAAATCAGCATGATCGAAAGATAATCGCTGAACTTCCGGCCCCACGTGCGGCTTTTTCTGATCCCCCAGATATCGTTAAACGAACTCTCGATATTCCCCAGGACTTTAATAACCGTCCAAAACAAGATCGCCACGCCGACGCCGGCGATCACCCCCCCTTTTGTCGTTTCCAGGAGGGTCTGGGAAAAATTAATAATCTTCCCCACCACTTCTTCTTGCCCGGCGAGTTTCTCATAAAGCTGCTTCTCCAATATCTTTTCAATGCCAAATCCTTTGGCAATGCCAAACGCCATCGCCACAAAAGGGACGATGGACAAAAGGGAGTAAAACGTCAGCGCCGACGCCCGCAATTGGCATTTATCCTCATCAAAGCCCCGGAAAGCCAGCAGCATGATCCTGAGCTGCTTTAGCAATAAAGATTTGGTCGGAGGCAATTTATGCATCCGGATGCGCCAAATGTCAACTTTAAGGAATTGAATAAGATGACGGACATACGACATAACACTCTCTCCTTGTTAAAAACAACACAATATGCCCCCGGGAGAACCTTCCGGGGGTTACAGCAAACTGAAGTTATATTAATACAATTCCAAGTATGAAACCAGAAATTTCTGTGTTCTGTTGGCGGGGCTAAAAAAGAGTCCCGCCACCCAGCGGTAATTTTCAGCCGATGATTCCCTTGAACTTGGGTATATTTGGCGGTAAAATTGGAATCAATATGAGATACAAGTTTTTCAGCGTTTTGTTGTTGCTGGTCCTCGTTACCGGGATGGCCACCCATCTCCCCTCCCGCCTCCGGTCCTCGCCCCAGGACTCTTCCGAAGAAATCCAGTATGCCCACCGCCTGTTCCCCGGGGGAGAGGACATCGTGCCGGTAACCACATTTCCCCCTCACCTTAAAATCTATTCGGCCTCCTCCGGTTCAGAAGGCCAGCCGTTGCTCGGATACGCTTTTCGGACCACCGCGCTCGCTCCGGAAATTAAAGGATACGCCGGGCCGATTGACCTGCTGGTCGGGATCGACAGGACGGGAACAATCGTCGGGGTCCATCTGATCTCGCACCAGGAGACCGCTTCCTACATCAACGATCTTAACGGCTTTCTGCAGCAGTTTTTGAACCGCGGCGCCGGAGACCCCCTGATGCTGGGCCAAACAATCGACGGGATCAGTCAGGCCACGATAACAAGCTCGGCGGTCACCCGTTCTATAGAGGCAAGCCGCACCTTAATGATCCAGGAAGTCCTCCGGATTGACCAGGCCGGGCGTAAACACCCGCCAGGCTCTTTTCCCTGGGAGCAGATTCTCATCCCGGGATTGCTTTTCATCCTGGCGGGAAGCGGGGCCTTTTGGCGCAAAACCTCCTTACGCTGGCTGGCTTTAAGCGGCGGACTGATTTACCTGGGCCTGATCAAAAAAACAATGATGGCCAGCGCCCATGTCGCCAAAATTGGCATCCTGAACCTGCCGTCTTTCTCTGATGCCCCCTTATGGTACGCCCTGATGGCCGGGACTGTACTCAGTTGCCTGGCGGGCGGGATGATGTACTGCGGCAGCATCTGCCCCTTTGCCGCTGTCCAGGAATTATTATACGCCGCCGGGAAACGCTTGAAATTCAAAGTAGGACTCCCTTCGCCCCGGATTGATGCCATGGCCAGGATATTTAAACACGCCCTGCTTATCGTCATTCTAAGCGCCAGCCTTTACGCCGCGAATCCGGATATCGCCAACGTCGAAGTCTATGTGACGCTTTTCACCCGGCACGGATCCCGTCTGGCCTGGGTCCTCCTGGGGGTCATGCTGGCCGCCGGAATTTTTCACTACCGGTTCTGGTGTAAATATTTTTGCCCTGTCGGCGCCATGAACGGGCTTTTATCGCAAGCGAGCCTGTTTAAAATCAGGGTCAACACGTCCTGCAACGGCTGCCATCAATGCCAGGCGCTCTGCCCGACGCAGGCAATTAAAACGCTCCCAAAATCCGGCAAAGTCATCGTGGAAAACCCGGAATGCATCTTATGCATGACATGCGTCCGGTGCTGCCCGCAAGGAGCCCTGCGATTCTCTTATGACGACAAAGAAAAAGAATAATATAATATTTTTCACCGCTTACGTGTTAAGCGGCGCTGTTCTCCTGGGGATTGTTTACGGCAACCTGAAAAGCTCCTCCCCGGCCGGGACACCCCAGAGCGTGGGGGTTCCCCCCGGGAACACGAAAGTCAATGAACAGGAATCCCTTGAAACATCAGGGCTCAAACGGCATCGGGCCCTCTATTGGAAAACCGTGGAGTAACAGGCTGATATCATGTCTTATCTTGTGGAATGTGAATTGTGTCCCCGGCATTGCCGCCTGAATGACGGCCAGCGGGGGAATTGCCGGGTCAGGGTCAACGTTAAAGGGGAACTCTTTTCCCTGGTATACGGGAATCCCTGCGCCGTGCATGTCGACCCGATCGAAAAAAAACCGTTGTTTCATGTGCTGCCGGCCTCCACCTCGTTTTCGATCGCCACCGCCGGCTGCAACCTGCACTGCAAATACTGCCAAAACTGGCAAATCTCGCAAGTCCCCCCGGAAAAAACGGACAATTATGATCTCCCTCCCCAGAACGTCGTCCGTGAAGCGCTGGGAGCCCGGTGCCGAAGCATTTCCTATACATATTCGGACCCTATTGTCTTTTACGAATATTGCCTCGACACTTCCCGTCTCGCTCACACACACGGCCTTCTGAATGTCATGGTCACCGCCGGATATATCGAAAAAAAACCTCTGTTGGAATTATGCCCCCATATTGACGCCGCCAATGTGGATTTAAAAGGCATCACCGACGATTTTTACCGCAATATGTCCGAAGCGACATTGCAACCCGTCCTGGACGCCATTATGATCATGAAACAGAACAACGTGTTCGTCGAATTGACCAACCTCGTGGTCCCCACTTGGAATGACAAACCCAAAGATATCCGAAACCTCTGCCGTTGGGTGGCCCAAAACCCCGGGAAAGACACCCCGGTGCATTTTTCCCGGTTCACCCCCATGCACAAACTGACGAATCTGCCCCCCACCCCGGTCGAGACCTTATCCATGGCCTGGGACATCGCCAAGGAGGAAGGGCTCCAGTTTGCCTATGTCGGCAACGTGCCCGGCCATCCGGGGAACAACACCTATTGCCCCAACGACCAGAAACTGCTGCTCAAACGGATCGGGTATACGATCCTGGAAAACCATATTATAGACGGGAAATGCGAGTTCTGCCAAACCCCGATCCCCGGGATCTGGAAGTAGAAATCGTACGAAAGGAATAAAATGAAACACACGACCATGGACCGCAAAACGTTTCTGAAATGGCTGAGTGCCCTGCTCGTCGGATTATGCTCCAATGGGGGACTCGGGAATGCGTCCGCCGCTCCTTCAGCCGCAAAGCGCCCGCTCAAGGAAGCCCGGCACTACCGGCCGGGCCGACATCTGGCCGGCTGAACGCCCGGCGCCGCTTTGTGCTATAACCGGACCGACCTTATCAACAGCCAGACCGCGGCGTTCATCATGGCGACGAAAACCGCAACCGGCACCATACCATATAAAGGGATCAGCACCGCCCCGGTTATCCAGGCCCCCAAGGCTGCTCCCAGCACATCCACCGCATAAAGAAAGCCCGCCTCTGAGGCGACATCCGAAGTCCTCCCCGGCGCCTGTTGGATAATAGAAACCGCCAGGGGATACTGCATTCCGCCGCAAAATCCCGCGACAACCGGCAGGAACGAAAACGTCACCGCAAAAACACCTCCGTGCTGAACCAGGACTGAATATTTTTGAAAAACAAAAAAAAGAACCGGCAAAAGCAACGGGTACAGGGCAATCACCCCCTGGGTGTACCGATACATTCTGACTTGCCTCTGAAGCGGGCGGCCCAACTCCTGCCCCGCCACTAAGCTCCCGCCCACCAGGCCCAACATAAACGCGGTCATGATGATCCCGATCTGAAAATAAACGTACCCGTATAACGACTGAAACGCCAGGATGACAATGATCTGAAACACAATTTCAGATATTCCCGTGGTCCAGATCGACAGACGATACGGGGCCGCGGCTGACACCCGGGCCCCGCATCGTCCTGCCATAAACAAAAACACGGGGATCAGGATGAATACAGGCATAGGGATCTTCTGCAAAATATTAAAAAGAGACGGCAGGAACGGGTGAAAATGTGAAGACCAGAGGACGATATCAAAAAAATACGCCACCGGATGAGCGTCCGTGTTCATGATCCCTTTCGGCTTCAGGATATCCTCAATATACTGAATCCGGCCCGGACTCATTTTATACGGCAGATAGTATTCCCGGACATATTCCGTCGCAATCTTCCGCTCCTGAAGCCGCTCCAAAAGCAAAGCGGGGTCATAATGCAGGATACCGGTGCGTGTGGAGGAAAGGAAAATATTCGTGTCCCCCGGGATGGACTTCACGTCCGGGAACACGTCCCGCAAGGTCGAATGGATGGAGCGCAAAAACGCGCGGGCCTCGGCGTTAAGATAATTTTCAGAGGAAGAAACCTTTAACGAAAGGATGCCCCCCTCATTCAACCGAAGGGCCGCTTCCTGAAAAAATTCTTTCGTGTAATAACGGTTCAGCATGGCGTTCAGCGGGTCAGCGATGTTCAATAGGATGACATCGTACAGGCGCCGGCTTTGTTTAATAAAAAGCCGCGCGTCAACAAAAGCTGAATGAACGCGGGGATCCCTTAACGGCGCCAATAGATCCTCGGGCAAATGTGCTTCCGCCAAACGCATCACCTCGGGGTCCAAGTCCACATGATCAACGGACCGTAACGGGTGCTTCAAGACTTCCTTCAAACTGCCGTCCAAAGCGCCGCCGACCAAGAGGACATCCCGCGGGGCCGGATGGGACAATAAAGGGAAATGCGCGATTTCCTCGCTGCTATATTCGGCGTTCGTCGAAAACGACAACACGCCGTTTTCAAATAAAGTACGCTCCTGCCCCGCCTGAATGAGGGCTAAGTTGCCGTACACAGAATCCGTGACGCTTAAAACCTCAAATCCTTTCCACTGCTGGCTCCGCGACCAGCGGTCCACCTGTTGAACCCCGCCGGACAGGATTCCGGCGGAAAGCCCCAGCAACAAAAAGGCGAGGCAGGACCGGACACCGCGATTTTTAAAAACCGACAACGCCAGCCATCCCTGAATCAACATTAATAAGGCTCCTATTTTAAGCGCGGGGACCGCCTGCACCAGCCAAAAACTGAAAAGAAGCCCGCCTAAAGCAGAGCCAAGCGCCTCATATAAATAAATCCGGTTAATGTGCCGCGAGGATGTTGACACGGATGGAAAGAGCCCCTCTTGGAGCCGGCAAATCACCGCGTAGAGGCCCCCGAACATAAACGCCAACGGCATGACAGCCCCTGTCGTGATCATCATGACAGCGGGGATATCCATCATCTCGCCGACAGGGATATTCAACACACCACGGATGACGCGCAGAAAAATGACCGCCGCGGGAAGACCTAAGCCCGCCCCGCTTAACAGCGCCGCCAAAACAGGCCCGGGCCACTCTTTCACACAACGCCAGCGACTCAAGGATAAACTGCCCAACCCCACCGCCATGAGCCAGCATCCCAGAATAACGGCATAAACCATCTCATTGCCGTAAAACACAGCCATGGCTTCCCTCAAAAGAAGCAGCTGGCTCATCATAGCCGTCATGCCGAGAATTAGGGCCAAAAACCCGGGGCGGGCCCAATTCAGGACCGGGCCCTTCCCCGTGGAGCAATCCTTATTTGAAGTCATGAAAAACCCCTCTATTGACACGGGATAAGAAACGGCTTGAAGCCCGCGCGCGACACCCTCTATTGAGAAATGCGGACTTTCAGATAATGGCCTAATTTATCAAAATATTCCACCCATCTTTTCGCGTTCTCATCCCCTAACTCGGCCCGGTTTTTCATATTGCGGTGCCGGTCTTTCCCGATGGAAAAATAAATATTCTGCGCGCGCCATAAATCCAGGTTTAAATGCAAGGGGTTGCAAATGCGCAAAAACGATTCCACCATCTTCAGCGGGGCGATCTCGGAAGAATTCGCGTTGAATTCCTCCATCAGAGTGTTAATTTTCTTGCGGAGCATGAATTCGAGGGCGACGCGGTCAATCTCAAAAGACCATTCGATCACTTCAGAAACCAGCTGTTCCAATTTCTTAAAATCAGGCTCCTCGTCCCCGATCACATGCAACAGGTCGGTATTAAGCATGACCAACACGGTGTTGGCCAGGACTTTGGGAAGCGGGATGTGCAGCTGTTTGATCACCTGGATGATCGGGTAATGGTGCTCGTTGATTTGCCGGAGGGAAACTTCAATCTCTTCAAGGGTGCTGTGCAGGATCTGATATAAAATCTTGGTCTGTTCGTCTTTAAACAAATGCCACAGGGAATAATTGCCGCCGTCAAAATTTTGTTCGATCAGGTTGATCGTCCCCGTGATATCACCCCGGCGGAACGCCTCCTTGATGTCATGCTGCATCTTTAAGAAAACCTTTTCGTCCGTAAAAACCCTGACTCCGCCGATAATATTGTGGTCTCCCAGGTGCAGGACCGCGAACGTGATCACCTGTTCCTCCCACGTGATATCCGAACGGATCAGCGCCTTTCCAACGGCTAATTTGAATTTCCCGACCTCCAGGCGGTCATATAACTGGTCAATCGCCGTATAACTATGGATGGTCGTGGTCTGGGCGTATTCCTCAAATAACGAAGACACCGCGTAATGGGCGGCAACACGGACCAAATCCAGGACCCTCGGCCTGACAAGCTGCTCATAGACATTCGCCCCATTCTTAAATTTTGGGATATTGCTCGGCGCCTTCTTCAGCAAGTTGAGGAAATGCTGTTCCAGGGCTACCGGGGTGATGTCATTCGCCAACTGGATAGACCGGGCGGCATACTGCAGGATCTGCACGGTTTCAATCCCCGACACCTCATCAAAAAACCATCCGCAGCTGGTATACATCAACATCGCGTGCCGCTGAATTTCCATCAGCTTGAGCAATTTAATTTTTTCCTGCCGGTTCAGGTCTTTCCGGGCGTGCCGCGCCCAGAACGCCTCGATATTTTCCAAAGAACGATCCAGGACAACGTGAATATAATCATTCCGGGCCTGCCACGGGTCTTTGACCAACCCTTTGGTTTCCGCCTCGTAGAGCAGGATCAACTGATCGCGCAACCAGTCCAACGCCTCGCGCAACGGCTGCCGCCAGGCTTGCGTCCACCCCCCATGCATGCCGGAATGGCAGCCGCAATTCGTCCGCCACCGCTCAATCCCGTGGATACAACTCCAGGAAGAATTTTCATGAATCTCAACTTCATCCTCCGCCGGATGCCTTTCCAGGAATTCACCGTAATTCGTGAATTCCGCCAGGTCATTGGCCCGGATATAATTAATACCATAAGCCAGCGCCATATCCCCGAGGTTGTGGTGATGCCCGTACGTTTCCCCATCCGTGGCAATGTGAACCAGTTGAACTTCGTCATGGGGGGACAACGCTCCGACAAGCCTTTTGGCAAGCGTTTCCCCGCTTTCCAACAAACGCTCGAACGCAATGCCGTGCGAAATGGGCCCGTCATAAAAGAACAAGGTGATGGTTTTCCCTGACGGCAACCGGCACAGGTAAGGCTTCCGGGGATTGATTTTGCCGTCACTGGCGTCCATCCATTTTTTGTCCCCCTTGCTTTTAACGCGCTTGGCCTGCCGTGGTGATAAAATCGTGAACGTGATGCCGTGCTGAACAAGAAGTTCCAGGGTTTCAAGATTAACCGCGGTCTCCGGAAGCCACATACCTTCCGGTTTGCGGCCGAAACGGTGCTCGAAATCCCGGACCCCCCAGAAGACCTGGGTGAACTTGTCCCGGGCGTTGGCCAGCGGCATGATCATATGGTTATAACACTGCGCCAAAGCTGAGCCGTGGCCGGAAAAACGGCTGCGGCTTTCAATGTCAGCCTGAACGATCGCCGCGTGGGTTTCCGGCTCATTGCGCTGCATCCAGGATAAAAGCGTGGGGCCGAAGTTGAAACTGATGCGGGAATAATTGTTGACGATATCGATGATTTTCTTGTCTTGATCAAGAATGCGGGACGCCGTGTTGGTCGCGTAACATTCAGCCGTGATTCTCTGGTTCCAGTCGTGAAACGGATACGCCGACTCCTGCATTTCAATTTCTTCCAGCCAGGGATTTTCCCTCGGTGGTTGATAAAAATGACCATGAATACACACATAACGGTTCATGGATAGAACATCCTTTCTTTATTGACAGCGCGCCCGAAGCGCGCTCAGTCCCGCAGGCGCATGGAGCCCTCTGTATACTCAACAATCTGCCGCATCATGGAAACACTCTCAACAGGGAAACGCCCGGCGGCGGTTTCGGCGGACAACATCACAAAATCCGTGCCATCGAGGATCGCGTTGGCCACATCACTGACTTCCGCCCGCGTCGGCCGTTTGTTTTCCGTCATGCTCTCGAGCATCTGCGTGGCCGTGATCGAATAGCGCTTTCTCCTGTTGCACCGGCGGATAATGCTTTTTTGAATAATGGGGATTTTAAATATCGGCAAAGAAACGCCCAGGTCCCCACGGGCGACCATAATCCCGTCACAGGCGTCCATAATGGAATCCACGTTGCGCACGCCTTCCCGGTTTTCTATCTTGGCATAAATTTTGCAATGCGGGAGCGTTTTCTGCGCTAAACGGCGCACCCGCATAATATCCGCACGGTTGCGGACGAAAGACTGCGCGATACAGTCGACCCTGTGCTGAAGGCCGAACGCCAAATCGTCCTGGTCTTTAGGGGTCAGGATATTCGCCTGCAGCTTTAAATCCGGGACATTAATCCCTTTTCGGGATTTCAGCTCCCCCCCGTGCTCGACACGAAGCTCAAGGCGGTCCTTCACGCACCGGATCACCTCAAGACAAATCAGACCGTCATCGATAAAAACGTCCATCCCCGGCTTGAAAACACGCAGATCGGCATCCAAGTCAAGCGGAATATCCCCGGGCCGCTGCTCTCGTTCGTGAGACATAAACACGGTCTGTCCGCGGCCCAAGACAAGGGGCTGATGAAGGATGCCCACCCGGATCCGGTACCCTTCCAAGTCCTGCAATATTTTTATCTGAAAGCCGTCACGCCGGTTGATATCCCGGACCGTCTCTATCAGCCGGGCGTGGTCGTCATGTTTCCCATGAGAAAAATTCAGCCGGGCCATATCCATGCCGTTCTGTGCCATGTGTAAAATTGTTTCCCGGGCCTGACTGGCAGGACCCAGCGTGCACACAATTCCGGTTTGACGTTTTAGTTTCATGGGAGTCCCTCTCCTTAAAAAATGTCGGGTTTGATTAACGGGTTATTCTATCATAAATTTTTATTTGAGAAAAACGACGGAATTCCTGTCCTGCTCGCCGGATTCTTTGAAAATCTGCTGAACCCGCTCCAAAATATCGTCTGGAGGCATCTCTGAAGGAGGGGAAAAAACTCCCACAAGCAAGGTTATATCCCGGTGCGCGGGAATCTGCCGGGCGCCATGCTGGACCCGGGATACAACGCTCTCGACCGCCTCGCCGGTCAAGTGAGGGGAGATCACCGCAAATTCATCCACAGCCAACTGAAACACGGAATCAACATCCCGCAGGGTTTTCTTTAAATACGCCTTCAGATTCCTTGTTAAAATCCGCGCCTGGGAATCTCCGAACGCATCAATATAAGCCTGGTAATTATGGACACGAATGATGAAGACGCAAAACCGGGTACGATACCGGTGGCTCCGGAGGCTCTCATACAATAACGCCTCTTTAAAGCCGCGATAATGTCCGACATCAATTTTCAGCGGCATGTCTTTCAGCAAGCTGATTTCTTGCAGGAGCCCGGCGTTGCCGAACAGCGGGCTCAACTGCTGGGCCAGTTGTGACAACATTTTAAAATCAAATTCATCAAAAGCCCGGCCGCTTTCGTGATCTGCCACGTTGATAACACCGATGATTTCTTCTTTATAATAAACCGGAACCGACATGAACGATTTTGTCGCGTATGTCGGGCGGTTTGAGCGGGCAAACCTGGGGTCGGCCTCAACATCCTTCACCAGGATGTCCATCCCCCCTTCTGCGACCCACCCCGCGATCGGATCCCCTTTCCCCAGGGACACCGCTTCAACAATGCGATGATCAAGGCCTTTATATCCCTGTATTTTGAGCCGCCCGGATACCGGGTCCAAGGACATCAAAGAGCATTTTTCCGCCTGCAGGATCCGGGCGACTTCCGAAACGATCATGGCGATCAGGATCCTCGGGTCACCGACGGAACGCATCCGGTCCTCAAAATCAAGGACATCCAGAAACCGCCGCCGGTCCGCCAGCCGCTTCTCCTGCTCCCGCCGGAGTTCCTGCCTCACATTATCTTCTTCCGTACTGTCGCGGAAATAAACGACAAAACTGATCAGCGCGCCTGGAAGGCTTCTGCGAGCCGACACGAGCCAGCACACATCCAAAGGAACCCGGTTTTTCTTCACCAAAATGGTGTGCCCCTCAAAACGATCTTCCCCTGCGTGGATTCTTTTCAGAATATCCTGCGTGAGGTCCTTTCCCGAAGATAACAGGATCGTGTGCAAAAACCGGCCGGTCAAATCATCCGCTGAATACCCGGCTAATTTCTCGAATCCCTTATTGCAGGAGTCCATAAAACTGTTCGGCCTGCACATCACCGCGGCAACCGCCTCTTCCGCGGCTAAAGAGAACACCTCTTCAGGAGCGCCGCCCGGGACCGCCTGATACCGCAAACCCAGCAGGGCCAGCTGCCAGAGGATAATTAAAACTAACACGTGGTTCGCGGCGTCGCGGACCCAGCCCCCGCCATGGTATTGAAGGAGAAACCCCGCGGCCATCAACAGCGTGACGCCCCCCGTGACCGGGAGAAGGTGTTTCCTTGGAAGAAACAAAAAGCTGAAAAGGACAACGCTCAGATAGACGCAGTTCACAGCGGCCCACGGGGACAAAAGATCCATCACAAACGAAACGATGCCGAAAAAGATCAGGCCAAAAACCTTCAAATTATGAAGTTTTGTATGATCCATAGCATCAACATCAGGGATAGTTACAAAATAATCCGGGCATCCACCGCGAAACTTCCCTCCTGATTACTCACAAGGGGATTAATGTCAACTTCTTTGACAACGGAAGACAGTTTCTGCACCGCGCAGAGCGTCTGGATGATAGACTCCTTATGTGCTTTCATGCCCCTGAATCCGTCGAGGATCTTGCGGCTTTTGATTTCCTGAATCAGCCGGGCGGCTTCAACCGGCCCAAAGGGAACAACCCGGAAGGAAACATCTTTCAGGGCCTCCACAAAGACGCCGCCCAGCCCGAACATAACAACCGGGCCGAACTGCGCGTCCCGGCTCATGCCGACAATACATTCGATCCCCTGGACCATCTGGACCAGGTTGACCCCCAAGAGCTTGGCCTGGGGCTGAATCCGGGCGATATTGCCCATCATCCGCTCATATTTTTCCTTCAATTCCTCCGGAGTCTTGATATTGAGGACGACACCGCCCACATCGGTTTTATGCACGATGTCCGGGGACGCGATTTTCATGGCGAGAGGATACATCCCTTCGGCTTGTTTCAAGGCCTGTTCGATGGAACCCACAAAAGCCGAACGCGGTGTGGGAACCCCGCACGCCTGCATGACCTGACGGGCCTCATGCTCCATAAGGACCGTGCGACCTTCCGCTTTAACCTTCTCAATGATGCTCAAGGCTTCGGCCGGCGGGGGCTCAACCACAGGATTATCCTTGGGACGGACGGAAATATCTTTCCAGGAATAAAGGGCTTTCAACGCCGACACCGCTTCATCAACAGCCCCAAACGCCGGGATCTGTCTTTCGTTAAGATACAGCAACGCCTCCCGGGACCGCCCTCCCCCCACCATGGTAACGATAAACGGCTTCTGACGCCCTGACGCATCATATTCAGCGGCCAAGGCCTTGGCAATGGCCAAAGGATCGGTCACCGCCGTTTCACAGTAAAGGATAATCGCCGTGTGGATACGGTCTTCCATGAATGCGACCCGCGCGGCCCGGCTATACTGGTCCCCGTGCCCTTGGCCGGTGATATCAATCGGATTTTTTGTGCTGCCAAAATCCGGCATGGTGCTGCGGAATTTCTCTTCCAGCCAGGCCGGGTCATCTAAAAGGGCGATTCCAGCCGCTTCGCACTCATCCGTCGCGAAAACACCAATCCCCCCTCCGTTGGTGATGATGACCGCGTCCCGTCCTTTGGGACGCGGCAAAGAAAGCGTCCGCGACCAGTTGAAGGCTTCGGTAAAAGTGTCAGCGCGCAACATCCCCATCTGCCGGAACACCGCGTCATAAATCCCGTCGCTACCGGCTAACGAAC
>ENA-UOWO01004439-UOWO01004439.1-activated-sludge-metagenome-genome-assembly--contig:-NODE-4439-length-15494-cov-6.594663_pt1 | contig 15494 bp, 9 predicted proteins | sample MGYA00238148_ERZ761564 | MGnify/ENA primary metagenome ERZ761564 (study PRJEB28885, sample SAMN05720194) | activated sludge metagenome | isolation source: Anaerobic digester | place: USA...
CTCCCGACCGGGAGCACCGACACCGTCGCCGGGCGGGCGCCGATCTCGGCAGTCACCGCCGACCGCACCGCCTGCCGGATGCGCTCGGCCGCGTCCTGGTCACCGGCCTCGCGGGACTCGACCGCGACGGCGAACGATTCGCGACCGCTGGGCGTCGTCCACCGCACCGCGACCGCGTTACCCGCTCGAACGCCATCGATGCTCTGGGCCACCCGCTCGATGTCGGTCGGGTAGATGTTGCGCCCACCCATGATGATCACGTCCTTGACCCGGCCGCAGACCACCACCTCGCCGTCCACCAGGTAACCGAGATCCCCGGTGTCCAGCCACTTGTCGGCATCCTGGGTGGCCACCGGCCCGTCCACGGTCAGGTACTGCTCGGTGATGCACTCGCCGCGCAGGTGCAGCACCCCGACCTCGCGGTCGCCGAGCACCGCGCCGTCGCGGCCCCGGACGGCGACCTCGATCCCGTCCAGCGGCGGGCCCAGCACCGGGAACGAGCGGCCCGATTCGGCCGGCACCGCACGCCGGGTGATCTCCAGCGCCTGCGCGTCGACGGTGTCCACCTTGAGCGGGGTGCCCCACGGGTGGAAGGACACGGCCAACGACGCCTCGGCCATGCCGTAGGCGCAGACCACCGCGGTCTCCGGGAGCCCGAACGGTGCTCCCGCGGCCAGGAAGGCCCGGACCGCGGCGACGTCGATCGGTTCGGCCCCGTTCAGCGCGAACCGCATGCAGGACAGGTCCAGGCCCAGCTCCCGGGTGGTCGGCCGGGCCAGCACCCGCGCAGTCAGCGCGAAGGCGAAGTTGGGGGCGGCGGTGATGGTGCCGCGGTACTTGCTGATCAACGTCGGCCAGATCAGCGGCGAGGCCAGGAAATCGGTGGGGGTGACGGTGACCAGCTCGATGCCCCGGCACATCGGCAGGGTCAGGAAGCCGACCATGCCCATGTCGTGGAACAGCGGCAACCAGGACACCATCACCTCGCCCGGCCGGATCTGGGCCGCCTGGCACATCGCCTCGATGTTGGCCCACAGGTTGCGGTGGGTGATCCGCACGGCCTTGGGGGTCGAGGTCGACCCGGAGGTCAGCTGCAGCAGGGCCGGCAGGTCCTCGCCGATCTCGACGTCCGGAGCCGGTCCGCCGGGCTCGGCCAGCAAATCGTCGACGGTCAGCGCGAGCACGCCCGAACCGTCCAACAGTTCCGCGAACTCGGTGAACGGGTCGCCCAGCACGGCTGCCTTGGCCCCGACCAGGGACAGCACCGCGGCCGTGTCCTGCGCGTAGGTCATCAGATTGGTCCGGGCGGTGGGCTGGTGCAGCATCGTCACCGACGCCCCGGCCAACCAGGCCGCCTGGGCGATCGGGGCCACCTCGAACGGCTTGGCGGCCAGCACCGCGACCGCGTCACCCGGCCCGATCCCGTGGGCGGCCAGCACCCGCGCCCCGGCGCAGGCCTTGGCGTGGACATCGGCCCAGGACGTGCGAACCGGCTCATGCGGCTCGCCAGTGGTCATGCCGGTGGGGCCCTGCGCCGCTATGCACAGGGCGTCGGAGAACGCGCTCATACCTGCCACGGTAGGGCACGCGCCGGTCGAGGCCGGTGAGGTGCGATGACGGTGAGCCGGTGACGGGCGCCCGGCACGCTGAGACGACCGGTGGCGGCGGCCGGCAGACCCGGTCCCGTCAGGAGGTGCAGGGCTCGCCGGTGGGCGGGCCGCCCTGCTGCACGGACCGCACGAAGCCGGTCACGTCGGCCATCACGTCGTCGTTCCAGGTCAGCGCGGTCTGCCAGTCCAGGCCGAGCTCGTGGGAGATGTAGATGCTGTGGGTCAGCGGGTAGCGGCTGCAGGTGCGCAGCGGGGCGGTCTGCTCCGGCAGCCCCTGGGCGGTGGCCGAGTACTGCGAGACCAGCCCGTCGAACGGCCAGATCTGCGGATCGCCGGCCGGTTCGGTGAGGTAGCCACCGCCGATCAGGTGGACGGGAATGGTGTCGAGCACGCCCAGCTGGGCCGCGTTCCAGCCGCCGTCGCCGAGCAGGTAGCTCGCCAGCTGCTGCCGACCCAGCCCCAGGTCGCCCTTGGCCTCCTCCCGCATGACGGCCACCAGGTTCAGGCACACGGCGTTGTCCAGGCAGGTGGATTCGGACAGCTCGCCGAACACGATCCGGAACGGGACGGCCCCCTCCCACGGAGTGCCGACGGTGGTCAGCGAGCCGATCCGCACCGGGCTGCCGGTGTCCCGCAGGATGCGGGTCGCCGCCCGGGCCCACAGCCCGCCGTTCGAGTGACCCACCCAGTCGATCTCGGTCACGCCCTCGGTGTCGTGCAGGTAGTTGACGAAGTGGGCCAGATGCTCGCCCCCGTTGTCGATGTCGCCGTTGGACAGGATAGTCATGAAGGCCGGCAGCGGGGCCGGGCAGTCGCCGAACGCGCCGAAGGAGGTCGGGTCCGGCTCGATCACGGCACTGCGGGCGTTCATGGCCGGCGCCGTGTAGACCTGCTGACCGTCGGCCAGCAACGCCGCCCGCAGGGCGGTGTCGGTGTTGCCGGCAGCCAGGCCGGTGGTGCAGGCCTGGGTCGGGGTGGTGAACGGGCTCACCGCGTCGCCGCCGGAGACGATGACCACCGCGCGGTGGTCCGCCGCGGAGGCCGACACCACCGAGACCGCCGTCGCCGCGGCCGAGACCGCCGGGGCGGACGAGGACGCCGCGGACGGCGACGAGCCGCAGGCCGTCAGACCGGCGACGAGCACGGCGGCCAGCACCCCGGGTAGCACAGCGGTGAGCACGGGTCCGGGCCCGGCGGACGAGCGCCAGGGCCGGCGCAGCCGGGGGCGCGGATCAGGACGCACCGGTCACCGCCACCGGGTGCTGCACTGGCCCGGCGCCGGCCGCCCGGGCACCGCCGGGCAGCGGTGACCGATCCGCCGATCGGATCGATGGCCGCAGGCACCGTCGATTCGCCATTCGTTCCGCTGCCCGCACCACAGCCGAATCCGCCGAAATCCCCCGATCCACATTCGATGAGGGTAAATGGTGCACGCGCGGTTCGCGGGTTGATTCAACCGAATCGACCCGAGGCGGTGACGGTCCGAAAGTCGTTGCCCCACTGCGGGGTTGCTGATTGACTCAGGGTCACCGGCCGGCCCGGGAAATACCGGTCCGGCCACACCGACCGAGTGACGTCGAATGTGCCGACAATGCACACCGTCAGCGCGTCGGCGAATCCCCGGAATGCAGGCCGGCCGGGCCGCGCTGCCCGGCCGGCCCCATCAGCCGTCGAGCGTCTCGGCCAGTTCCAGCCACCGCGTTTCCAGGTCCGCGATTTCGCGTTCCAGCTGACGCAGCTGGTCGGTCAGGGCGGCCAGACCGACGTAGTCGCTCTGGTCGTGCGCGGCGAAAGCGGCGTGCGCCTTGGTGACGTCGGTCTGCAGCTTGGCCATCTTGCGATCGACCGCGGCGAGTTCCTTTTCCACCAGCCGGCGTTGGGCGCCGGCGGCGGCCGCGGGCTCGGCCGGCCGGCCGCCCTTGCCCGAGGCCGGCGCCCCGGCCGTCGAGTTCGCCGGCGGACCGGCCGGACTCGCCGGCGCCCCGATCGCCGAGCTGGCCGAGCCGACCGCGAGCGCCTTGCGTTCCAGGTACTGCGCCACCCCGCCGGGCAGGTGGGTCAGCTGACCGTCGCCGAACAGCGCGAGCACCGAGTCGGCGACCCGCTCGATCAGGTACCGGTCGTGGCTGACCACCAGCAAGGTGCCCGGCCAGGAGTCGAGCAGGTCCTCCAACGCGGACAGGGTGTCCACGTCCAGGTCGTTGGTCGGCTCGTCCAGGATCAGCACGTTCGGCTCGTCCATCAGGATGCGCAGCAGCTGCAGCCGCCGACGCTCCCCACCGGACAGGTCGGCCACCGGCGTCCACTGCTGGGCGCTGGTGAAGCCGAACCGTTCGGCGAGCTGACCGGCGGTCAACGTCTTGCCGCCCAGGTCGACCGAACCGGCGACCTCGCTGACCGCCTCGATCAGCCGCAGCTGTCCGGGCAGCTCGGCGACCTCCTGGGACAGGTAGCCCATCCGCACCGTCGAGCCGATCCGCACCACGCCGGAATCGGGGGCGCGGGACCCGATGAGCAGCCGCAGCAAGGTCGACTTGCCCGACCCGTTGGCCCCCACGATGCCAATCCGGTCGCCCGGACCGACGATCCAGTCGACGTTCTCGAGCAGGATGCGCCCCGGCGGGGTGCCCGGCACCGCGGCCGTCGCCGCCTTCAGTTCGATCACGTCCCGGCCAAGCCGGCGGCGGGCAAAGGCGTGCAGCTGCACGGTGTTTCGCGGCTCGGGCTCGTCGGCGATCAGCGCCTCGGCGGCTTCGATGCGATATCGCGGCTTGGACGTGCGGGCGGGCGGGCCGCGCCGCAACCAGGCCAACTCCTTGCGGGCCAGGTTGCGCCGCCGTTCCTCCGCGGCCCGGTCCAGCCGCAGCCGCTCGGCGCGGGCGAAAACCCAGTCGGAGTACCCACCTTCGCGGGAGAGCACATCGCCGTCGACGACCTCCCAGGTGCGGGTGGCGAAAGCGTCCAGGAACCAGCGATCGTGGGTCACCGCGACCACGGCACCGCGCCGCCGGCGCAGATGCTCGACCAGCCAGGCGATGGCGTCGATGTCCAGGTGGTTGGTCGGCTCGTCGAGCAGCAGCAGGTCGGCATCGGCGACCAGGGCCGCGGCCAGCACCACCCGGCGCTGTTCCCCACCGGACAGTTCGGCCACCAGCGAGTCGAGCCCAAGCCCGTGCAGGCCCAGGCCGTCCAGGACCGCGCGGACCGCGCTGTCGGAGGCCCAGGCGTGCTCGGCGTCGCCGAAGGCGGCCAACACGGCCGAGTGCACGGTCGCGCCGGCCGGCAGGTCCACGGTCTGCGAGACCAGGGAGACGGTGCTGCCCCGGGGCGAGGAGATGCGGCCGCTATCGGGGGCGTCGAGCCCGGCCAGCATGCGCAGCAGGCTGGTCTTGCCCGAGCCGTTCAGGCCCAGGACGCCGATGCGCTCGCCTTCCTGCACGCCGAGCGAGACCCCGTCGAACAGGGCGCGGACGCCGCGGACGAGGCGCACGTTCTCGGCGTTGATGACGTTGGCCATCAGCCGGTCCCTCCGTTGGGCAGGACCCGGGCCCCCGGGGCCGGGCCGGCGGCCACCCGCACGGATCGGCAGGTTCCGGACCCGGCCAGTTCGGCGGCCACCGCACCGGCCGATTCCGCGTCGGCGCACAGCAGGGCGACGGTCGGCCCCGATCCGGAGACCAGCCCGCCCAGCGCGCCCGCCTGCTCCCCCGCCCGCAGGGTGCGGCGCAACCCGGGGGCCAGTGAGATCGCGGCGGCCTGCAGGTCGTTGCCCAACGCGGCGGCGATCTTGGCCGGCTCGCCGCTGGTCAGGGCGGCCAGCATGGTGTCCACCGGGCGCACCGGTGGGGGCCCGCCGCCCTGGGCCCGCAGCCGGTCCAGCTCGGCGAACACGGCCGGGGTGGACAGGCCGTGATCGGCGATGGCCAGCACCCAGTGCAGCCGGGCCCGGGTCATCACCGGGGACAGCAGATCGCCCCGCCCGGTGCCCAGCGCGGTGCCGCCGGCGAGCGCGAACGGCACGTCGGCCCCGATCTCCCGGCCGATCTCGATCAATTCCTGCCGCTGCACCCGCAGCTCCCACAGGGCGGCGCAGCCGACCAGCGCGGCCGCGGCATCGGCGCTGCCGCCGGCCATCCCGCCGGCCACCGGGATCTGCTTGGCGATGTCGATGGCCACCGGGCCACCGGACTTGGTGCGGGTGGCCAGCAGCCGGGCCGCGACCCCGGCCAGGTTCTTGGCCCCCACCGGCACGCCGTCCGGCGGCGTGGTGCGCACCGCGGACCGGCGGGCCGGTCGCACGGTGAGCTCGTCGGCCAGGTCAACGGCCTGGAACACGGTCACCAGGTCGTGGTAGCCGTCGCGCACGTCACCGACGGCCAGGTACAGGTTGATCTTGGCCGGCGCCCGGACCCGCACCGACGGACCCGCGGGCGCAAGCGCCGTCGGGCCGGAGTTCGAGGCCATCATTCGTGGGCGGCCGCGTCGATGAGTTCGCGCGCCTGCGCGATCCGGGTGAACTCGGCGATGCCCAGCACCTCGCCGCGGGCGCTCGGGTCGATGCCGGCCCGGGTGAGGATCTGCTCGGCGAAGGCGGGGCTGCCGGCCCAGTCGGCCAGCGCGGCCCGCAGGGTCTTGCGGCGCTGCGCGAACGCGGCGTCGATGACGGCGAACACGGCGGACCGGTCGCCGGTCCGCGCGGTGGGTGACCGGTCGAAGGCGACCAGGGCCGAGTCGACCCCGGGCACCGGCCAGAACACGGTCCGGCTCACGGAACCGGCCCGGTGCGCGCGCCCGTACCAGGCCAGCTTGGCGCTGGGCACGCCGTAGGTCTTGGAGCCCGGGTCGGCGGCGAGCCGGTCGGCGACCTCGGCCTGCACCATGACCAGGGCCCGGCGCAGGGTCGGCACCTCGGCCAGCAGATGCAGGATCACCGGCACGGCCACGTTGTAGGGCAGGTTGGCCACCAGCGCGGTGGGGTCCGCCGGGGCCATCCGGTCCGGGTCGGTGAGCGCCAGCCGGTCGGCGGTGATGGTCAGGGCGTCGGCGGTGATCACGTTGAGCGCCTGGTAGCGGCCGGGGGCATGCGCCCGGACGGTGGTCGGCAGCAGGGCGGCCAGCCGCGGGTCGATCTCCACCGCGGTCACCGCGGCCGCCGCGTCGACCAGGCCCAGGGTCAGCGACCCCAGGCCCGGGCCGACCTCGAGCACGTGATCGGTCGAGCGCAGGTCGGCGGCGGCGACGATCCGGCGCACCGTGTTGCCGTCGTGCACGAAGTTCTGCCCGAGCGTCTTCGTCGGCTGCAGATCGAGCACCTCGGCCAGCCGCCGCACCTCGACCGCGCCGAGCAGCGTCACCGGCTCCTGTTCGGTCACACCGCCACCTTTCCGGCCCCGCTGCGCGTCGCCTGCCTCACAGCGTTCATCCTCACACGTCCGGGGAGCTGTCCGGCGCCGGTCCCGGGCCCGACACCCGGGCGTCATCGGGCCGACATGACGAAGGGCCCGACCGGTCGGTCGGGCCCTCATCAAAGCGGTGCGAGGTGGATCAGCCGGCGGGCGGGCCGCTGGCGGCGTAGCCGCAGAGCCACGGCTCCAGCCCACGGGACTGGTAGAGCAACTTGGCCCGCGTCAACTGCTCCTCCGGGGAGGCATCCCCGGGGTTGCCCGAGCCGCCGACCGAGGCCCAGGTGGGCAGGTCGAACTGGAACAGGCCGTAGGTCGACAGGTAGCCGGCCGGGTTGTTGACCGCGTGCGGGTTGTTGGTCGACTCGCAGTAGGCCAGACCGTCCCAGTTCACGCCGAACTCGGTGTCGTGGAAGAACACCCGGCTGCCCTGCCAGTCCAGGGTGGACTTGGTGCCGACATGCACCTGGTTGGGGGTGGCCTCGAGCACCGTGGTGCGGGACAGCTCCTGACGGCCGGTCTCCACCCCGTTGGTGGTGGTGACCTGGGTGACGACCTGCTGCTGGCCGGGGGTACCCGCGGCGACGACCTGGGTGGTGCCCTTGTCCAGGTTGGCATCCTCGACGGTCTGGTCGGCCGGCGCGACCGCGACGGTGTCGGTGGTGGTGGTGACGGCGACCCGGGTCACGGTGATCGCGGTGCCGTCGGTGACCGGGGTGGTGCCGGCCGGGTCGACGGTGTCGGTCGCGGCCAGGGTGATGCCCTGGGCGGCCAGCACGTCGGCGACGGTCTGTCCGCCGGACTGGACGGTGGTGGCCGGAGCCCCGCCGACGGCCAGGCTGACGGTGTGCAGGGTGGAGGCGGTCAGGTCCAGACCGTCCAGCGGGATCTCCCGGGACCGGTCCGCGGACAGCTGGTAGGCCGACGGGTCCTGGCCGAGCTGCAGCAGGGCCTCCTCGACGGTGTCGGCGGTCGTCCACAGCTGCTGCGTGGTCCCGTTGACCGTCAGGGTCAACAGCCGCGCGCGCTCCAGGGCGATGTGCGAACCGTCGGAGATGGCGGTGTCGGCGGCCGGCGCGAGCACGTCGTGCTCACCGGCGGACAGGCCCGCGGCGGACAGCGCACCGGCCACCGAGCCGGACAGCGTGGTGACCTGCTGGTCCTGGCCGTCGACGGTGATGACGACGTGCTTGGACATGGCGGCGGCGGTGGCGCCACCGACGGCCACGACACCGAGCGCGGCGGCCACGCCGACCAGCACCAGCTTGCGGCGCAGGCCCCGGCGGGCCGGCTGCTCGTTCGGCCCGGACGGGGCGTCAACGTTGTCTATTTGTAAGGTCACGGCTCTTCCGATGTGTTGTCAGCGGCATCCGGGCAGGGCACAGTGGGGCAACCGCAGCGATGTGGTCCCCTAGACCCTCAACACATCGAACAGGCGAATCTCGATCGCACCCGCTGCCACCTGGTGGGTCGTGGTCGAGCGCGGTGCCGCCTTGTCCTGCGACGTCCCCGGTGGGTTTGACTTCCCATCCCGGCTTCTATTACAAAACAATAACGGCGCTGGTCAGCGCCCGCAAGGGTCATGCGTGGTCTATCAAGCATGGCATATCTCACAATGCCTTCGATACGCACGAAAAATGCCCCCGCCGATGGCGGGGGCATTTTTCTGATTCTTTACTTTAGCCGATCAAAAGACTCGATCAGCCGGCGTAGGCGCAGGCCCACGGCGAGGAGCCACGGCTGGCCGCGACGTTCTCGGCCACGGCGATCTGCTGCTCCTTGGTGGCCAGGTCGGCGCGCGGGGCGTAGGCGGTGCCGCCGCCGCTGGCCCAGGTGGAGTTGTCGAACTGCAGGCCGCCGTAGTAGCCGTTACCGGTGTTGATCGACCAGTTGCCGGTCGACTCGCACTGGGCGATGCCCTCCCAGTTGATGCCACTGGAGCCGGAGGAGGACACCGGGGCCGCGCTGGAGCTGCTCGAGGAGGAGCTGCCCGAGTTCGAGCTGCTCGAGGACGAGCTGCCCGAGGACGAGCCGGTGCTGGCGGAGGAGGTGGAGACCGGCTTCTTGGTGCCGACGGTGATGACGGTGGCCTGGGCCGGGGTCACGGTGGTCCGCGAGACCTCGGTCTTGGCGCTCTCGGCCCCGTTGGTGGTGGTCACCTCGTAGGTCACCGAGTCGGTACCGGCCGAACCCTGCTGGGTCACGGTGCTGACGCCGCGCTCGACCGAGCTGTCCTCGACGGTCTGGTCGGCCGGCTGGGCCACGGCGACGTCCTCGGTCACGGTGGTCTTGGCGACCCGGGTGACCGCGACGACCAGGCCGTTGCTCAGCGGGGTGGAGGCGTCGGGGCTGACGGTGTCCAGCGGGCCCAGCACGATGCTCTGCTCGGCCAGCAGATCGCCGACGGTCTTGGCCGCGGAGGTGATCGGAGCGGCCGCCGCGGCACCGTCGGAAACGGTGGCGCTGAAAAGGGTGTCGGCGGTGACGGCGAGGCCGTCCAGCGGGATCTCGCGGGACCGGTCGGCGGAGAGCTTGTAGGCCGAGGGATCCTGGCCCAGCTCGGCCAGCGCCTCCTCGACGGTGCTCGCGGTGGTCCAGACCTCGCGGGTCTGCCCGTCGATGGTCAGGGTCAGCAGGCGACCGTGCTCGACGACGATCTGCGAGCCATCGGAGATCGCGGTGTCCAGCGCCGGAGCGACGGTGTCGTGCTCGCCGACGGTGACGCCGGCGGCGCCCAGGGCGCCCTCGACGGAGCCGGAGAAGGTGCCGACCTCCTGGGCCTGGCCGTCGACGGTGACCGTGACGTCCTTGTGGGCGGCCAGGGCAATGCTGCCGCCGGCCACCAGGGCCACGACGAGCGCCGCGGCGCCGACGAGCACCGGCTTGCGCAGGCTGCGGCCGGTCTTCACCGCGGTGGTGGAGGTTTCGGTCTCGGCGGACTCGGTGGTCGGCTCGAAGATGTCGGTCGAGTTATCGGTGGCAGTCAAAGTAGTTAGTCCGTCTGTTCGAAGGTCCCGGGGCAGGGCCAACCCAGGGCTGAATGATCACTGAAAGTCGTCGTGATAACATTCCGGCGATTCGGTCCCGTCCGGCACCGCGTATTTACGGTGATCATGACGATTGATGACTCGAAGTCGTCCGTTGCGCCCGGTTTGGTTCGTTCCCATCCCAGCTGCTATCACGAAACGATAAACGAGCGGCAACGGTTTGGATACCCCTGTGCTTGAACTGTGGCGTAGCTGACACTTGCCCACGAATACAAACGTGATGGCGGTCACATAGACAGGAAGGGTTTTTGCCTTCCTTTTACCCAGCCTCATTCTCAGGCAAAGTGAATCGATCAAGTAGGTGCGGGCGGCAGGCCGCGTCAGCGCTTTTCAGGAGCACGATTCGAACGTCCGTATCGGCCGGCCGGGTAAAGTCGCCCGGACCCGTGCGGAATGGTGCCGACGACGGCATCATTACTGCGGACAATTCCGCTTCCCGGAAATTCCGGGTACCGGCCTGGGCTGGTGATTCAGCCGGCCGCGTAGCCACAGGCCCAGGGCGAGAGCCCACGGGCGGCATAGACCTTCTCGGCAATGGCGATCTGCTGGTCCTTGGTGGCCAGATCGGCCCGCGGGGCGTAGGCGCCGCCACCGTTGCTCAGCCAGGTCCCCGAGTCGAACTGGAGCCCGCCGTAGTAGCCGTTGCCCGTGTTGATCGACCAGTTGTTGCCCGACTCGCACCTGGCGATGGCATCCCAGTTCACGCTCCAGCCCCCGGTCGGCGCCGGAGCGGCCGCGGCGGGCGCCGGAGCCGGCGCGGCGGACTGGCTGGCCGGGGCCGAACTGGCCGGGGCCTGACTGGCGGGAGCCGCTTGCGCGGCCGGCGCCGGCGCCGGCGCGGCCGGCTTGGTGCCGACGGTGACGATCCGGGCGCGCGGCGCCGTGACCACGGTGCGCGCGGTCTCCTCCCGGGCTCCGGCGACGCCGTTGGTGACGGTCGTGCGGTAGCTGACCTCGGCGACGCCGGCTCGGCCGGGCTGGCTCACGGTGGTCGTACCGGCGGCCAGCGAGTCGTCGGACACGGTCTGGTCGGCCGGCTGCTCGATGGTCTCGGTGACGGTCTCGTCGACGTAGGAGATCCGGGTGACGGTCACCTGCAGGCCGTTGCTCACGCCGGTCTCGACCGCCGGGGTGACCGTGTCGTCCGGCCCCAGGGTGACCCCGGCCGCGGACAGCACCCCGCCCACGGTGGTCTGGTCGGTGGGCGTGGACGTGGCCGGGTCGGCCCCGACGGCCAGGGTGACGGTGGGCAGCGTGGTGATGGTGATGGCGGCGCCGGCGGTGATCGGCTCGGACGCGGCCGGACTGACCCGCTGATCGGCGCGCAGGGTGATGCCGGCCTCGGCCAGCAGCTCCCCGACGGTGCGGCTGGTACCGGTGACCTGCTGCGACGACCCGTCGACGGTGACCGTGACGGTGTGCAGGGTGTCGGCCGAGACGCTCAGCCCGGCCAGCGGGATCGGCCGGCTCCGGTCGGCTGAGAGCCGGTACTGGGCCGGGTCCTGGCCGAGCTGCTGCAGGGCCTGCTCGACGGTGCCCGCGGTGGTCCAGACCTGCCGGGTTTGCCCGTCGACGGTCAGGGTGAGCAGCCGTCCCCGCTGGATGACGATCTGCATGCGGTCCTCGAGCGCGGCATCGAGCCCGGGCGCGACGGTGTCGTGCTCACCGACGGCGAGCTGGGCATCGTCCAGCGCCCCCTGCACCGTGCCGGACATGGTCCCGACCTGGGTGGCAGCCCCGTCGTCGACGACGGTGACCGTCTTGTGCATCGCCAGGGCGATGCCCACCGCGACGCCCAGGACCAGCACCAGCACCGCACCGGCCACCGCGGCGATCCGGCCCCAGGACCGCGGGGTGGACGGGGCCCAGTGCCGCCCGCTCGACGGGCCGGTGCCGGCCGGCGGCGCGTCCTCGTCGGTCGAGGGCAGGCCGGAATCGGCATCGGTGTCGGGCGCTGCGGTCACGGCACCTCCACGGTCGTCGGGACCGAGAGGGGGCGGTCACGCCCGGGTGCGCCCACGTGTGCGGGCACAAAAAAACAGGGCCTGTCCCCGACGGATCGGCCGCTGTTCCCCAAGCCGATCGATGTCGCCGACAGGTCCTGCCCCTGACGCAACCAGGCTTCCCCGACCCGGCTGTTATCACAGGAGGGTAACGGTGGGAGCACAGGAAGGCAACCGCCGGCGTGGCGATGGTCACTGAGTGGACAGTCCCGCTCCGCGCAACCGGCCGGCGGGCCGGCTCACCCGGGGAAGCCGAACACCGCCTGGGCGTTCGCGCGGACCTGGTCGCACAGCTCGAGCAGATCCTGCCCGCGCAGCTGGGCCAGGGCCCGCACCGTGTACGGCAGGGCGAACGGCTCGTTGCGCTTGCCGCGGTGCGGATGCGGGGTGAGGAACGGGGCGTCGGTCTCCACCAGGAGCCGATCGGCGGGCACGATCTGCGCGGCGGCGGCCAGCTCGCGCGCATTGCGAAAACTGACCGGACCGGCGAACGAGAGGTAGTAGCCGGCGTCGGCGCACAGCCGGGCCATCGCCTCGTCCCCGGAGAAGCAGTGGAAGATCACCGCATCCGGCGCACCCTCGCGGTTCAGAACGGCCAGTACGTCCTCGTGCGCGTCCCGGTCGTGGATCATCACCGGCTTGCCCACCCGCTTGGCCAGGTCGATGTGCCAGGCGAACGCCTCGTCCTGGACCGCGTGCGGGGCGGCGTCCCAGTAGTGGTCCAGGCCGGTCTCGCCGATCGCCACCACCCGCGGGTCGATGGCGAGCGTCTCGATCTCGCGGCGGGCGGCGTCGTCCAGGGTGTCCGCCCGGGTGGGATGCAGCGCGACCGCAGCATACAGCTCCGGATGCCATTGGGCGGCCTGCACGGCCCAGCGGGCGGCGGCCAGATCGTCGGCGACGGTGACCACCCGGGCCACGCCGACCGCGGCGGCCCGGGCCATCGCCTCGGCGACATCGTGCTCGTCGCGGCAGCCGCAGGCGTCCAGGTGGGTGTGCGCGTCGGTGACCGGGGCCGGCAACGGCTCCGGCGGGGACGCGAGGGGCCGACCCGCCACCGCGGGATGCGGCTCGCCGGTCATGTGACGGGCGCCCACTCGGGACCGGTCTCGCCCAGGCCGGGATCGAGCTTGGTGAACAGCGGGGTGGGCTTGCTCAGCGGCCGGCCGACCTCGATGTCCCGGCGGGCCCAGACGGCCTGCTCGTGGGCGTAGTCACCGGTCAGCACCGGGTAGTCCACCACCTCGGGCACCCCGACTCCCTCGACGTCGTCGTCGAAGTCGGTGACCATCCGGATCTCCGGCTGCGCGGCCCACACACCCGCCCCGCCCAGCGCCTCGAACACGGCCTGCGAGGAATGCGGAAGGAACGGCGTCAGCAGCGTTTTCGCGTCGTCCACGACCTGCAGCGCGGTGTGCAGGACGGTGCCCTGCCGCTCCGGATCGTCCTTGAGCTTCCACGGCTCGGATTCGGAGATGTACTTGTTGGCCAGCCCGACCACCCGCATCGCCTCGGCCGAGGCTGCCTTGAACCGGCTGCGGGACAACAGGTCCCCGACAGTGGCGAAGGCCGCCTCGGACGCCCGGAGCAGCTCGACGTCGGCGTCGGTGCGGGCCGTGCCCGCCGGGATGGCGCCGAAGTTCTTGTGCGCCATCGATACCGACCGGTTGACCAGGTTGCCCCACTCGTTGGCCAGCTCGAAGTTGTTGCGCCGCACGAACTCTTCCCAGGTGAAGTCGGCGTCCTGGTTCTCCGGACCGGCGGCGGCGATGAAGTAGCGCAGCGAGTCGGGGCCGAACTCGCGCAGGAAATCACCGACGTAGATCACGGTGCGCCGCGAGGTGGAGAACTTCGAGCCGCTCATGGTCAGGAACTCGCTGGAGACCACCTCGGTGGGCAGGTTGAGCGTGCCGAACGAGCCCGCGGATCCGCCGTGCCCGCCCCGCCCGTCGTAGGCCAGCAGCTCGGCCGGCCAGATCTGCGAGTGGAAGGTGATGTTGTCCTTGCCCATGAAGTAATAGGCGCGGGCCTGCTCGTCGCCCCCGTGCCACCAGCGCTGCCAGGCGTCGGGATCCGGTTCGCCGTTCTTGCCGAACCGGCGGGCCCACTCGATCGACGCGGACAGGTACCCGATGACGGCGTCGAACCAGACGTACAGCTTCTTGTCCGGCCGGTCCCGCCAGCCGTCCAACGGCACCGGGATGCCCCAGTCGATGTCGCGCGTCATCGCCCGCGGCTTGAGGTCGTCGAGCAGGTTCAACGAGAACCGCAGCACGTTCGGGCGCCAGTCGGTGCGGGTACGCAGCCACCCGCCCAGGGCATCGGCCAGCGCCGGCAGGTCCAGGAAGAAGTGCTCGGACTCGGTGAAAACCGGCGTCTCACCGTTGATCCGCGAACGCGGGTTGATCAGGTCGATGGGATCGAGCTGGTTGCCGCAGTTGTCGCACTGGTCGCCGCGGGCCCCGTCGTAGCCGCAGATCGGGCAGGTGCCCTCGATGTACCGGTCGGGCAGGGTGCGGCCGGTGGACGGGGAGATGGCCGACATCGTGGTCTTGGCGACGAAGTAGCCGTTGCGGTGGACCGTCCGGAACAGCTCCTGCACGACCGCGTAGTGGTTGCGGGTGGAAGTGCGGGTGAACAGGTCGTAGCTCAGGCCGAGCCCGTGCAGGTCCTCCACGATGACCCGGTTGTACCGGTCGGCCAGCTCCCGGGCGCTCACGCCCTCCTGGTCGGCCTGCACCAGGATCGGGGTGCCGTGCTCGTCGGTGCCGGAGACCATCAGCACGTCGTTGCCGGCCATCCGCTGGTACCGGGAGAAGACGTCGGCGGGAACCCCGAAGCCGGAAACGTGGCCGATGTGGCGGGGCCCGTTGGCGTACGGCCAGGCCACCGCGGTCAGAACGGGCGTGCTCATTCCGAGCACCCTATCCCGCGCCCGACCCGCCCCCGGGCCGCCCTCACCCGCTCCTTGGCGCGCGGCGCCCGCCGGCGGGCTGATCATCTCGGCGGTTCGGGTGGTGCTTTGTCCGTTTCTGCGCCGCGTTGATCCGCCCGCCAGGGGCCCGGGGGGCTGGGGGTTCAGGCGGTTTGGGTTTCGGTGCGGTCGCCGGACCACAGGGTGTGGAAGGTGCCGGGCTTGTCCACCCGCTGGTAGGTGTGGGCGCCGAAGAAGTCGCGTTGGCCCTGGATCAACGCGGCCGGCAGCCGCTGCGAGCGCAGGCCGTCGTAGTAGGACAGGGCGGCGGCGAACCCCGGGGTCGGGATGCCCGCGGTGGCCGCGCCGGCCACGACCCGCCGCCAGGAGTCCTGGGCGTGCGCGATCGCGTCGGTGAAGTACGGGGCCAGCAGCAACGACGCCGGAATGGCGTCCACGGCGGTGTTGTCGTAGGCCTCGGTGATCCGGTTGAGGAACTTGGCCCGGATGATGCAGCC
>ENA-UOWO01004441-UOWO01004441.1-activated-sludge-metagenome-genome-assembly--contig:-NODE-4441-length-15493-cov-5.609859_pt1 | contig 15493 bp, 13 predicted proteins | sample MGYA00238148_ERZ761564 | MGnify/ENA primary metagenome ERZ761564 (study PRJEB28885, sample SAMN05720194) | activated sludge metagenome | isolation source: Anaerobic digester | place: USA...
AACGATGGTCCGTCCTGACCTTGAACTGCGAGCGAAAGAGCAAGGGTGCCGCGCGCCTGTCGTAGCAGGGTGGCCCCTGCCAAGCGTTCGCGCCAGGGATCTCCTTCGGGCAGCCTGTTCAAAATGATCTCTGCGAGCTGGTTGCGGAGAGAGAGCTCCGCAGGCAAAGGTACGGCGACAATGTCGAAGCAGACCTTCTGCTTGAGAGACTCGCGCTCGGAGGAACTTCGGGACGCAAGCAGGATGTTCACTCCACTTTCGTCCGCCTTCTCCACTTCGAAGGCGATCTCGGCCGAGAGTTTGGGAATCCGGTATGCCGCCGAAGCGTTGGTGTTATCGGGTGCGGTCAGACTCTTGTCCAACTCCCCCTGCGCCTCGATGACTGCTTTGCCGACCGACTGCAGGAATGCGGAGATGGTCGTGGGCGTGCGGTTGTCGGCCTCGGAAGCCCCTCGTGGCGGATGCCCGCCCCTACCGCTACCAGCGTCCAATGCATCCGCTTGATCCTTTACATCGGCTGTATCCATCGCAGAAGTCGTTGCCGTCGGAGCTTGACTTGGTTCGCCTAACCACAGTTTGAGCGCATCACTCAACAATTCCAGATTTTCCTGAATTTTCAGAAGATCGCCATCCTTAAGATCATTGAGCGCTTCCGCAATGTGACGCTCCGGAAAATCTCCTGTAGCGCCAGCAGGCGCGCCAACAATCTGTTTAATCGTCTTCATGAGAGCAAACGTTTCCGGATCGATCCCCCTCTTTGCAATGCTGGTCAGCTCAGATTGATCCCTCGCCATGATTCGCCCTCAAGCACCGGTTTTCTTCAAGGTCTGACCAAGGCTGTCGAGCAACTTGGTCGTATCGGCACGGGCGGTGGAGACACTTGGAAGAGCGGGCAGCGGCGTACTGTCGATCGTCCCAACGCGTGTCAGTAACTCGCTGGTAATGTCCTTTCCCGCCGGTAGCGCATGCAGCTTGCAAGTGATACGGGCAGCAGCGCGATAGTCATAGCCGAAGCCCACCGCCATTGCCGCGTTGAGCGCCACAGCCTTGGTGCCCAAGCGCAACTCGCCCGAGGCACCGGCATTGAAGCTCTCCGCCAGATCAGCGCTGAAATCAAAGGTCGTTTCACTGAACTGGTAGCGGCTAGGGGCCAGTTGCAGCAAGAGGGTGGCAATCTGCGGGTCAAGCTGCGCCGGAATGTCAGATTTTGGAACGAAGGCGGCGAGCAATTTCACAAGGTCGGCAACGGCCTGGACATAGCCGTGGTTCAGTTCATCCTGTGCTTCGGCAACGGATAGCCCCATGCGGCCAAGAATCGCAGGAAGATAGGAAAGATCGTTGACGAGACGTGAGGCTTGGTTGGCCATGGAAAACTCCTTGTTCGTTGGAAAACAATCAGGGCTTGCTGGGAATTAGCTGAACATCGAGTTGCAGGCGGCACTGCTCGGAAAAGTCCTTGCGTCCCGCGTGGAAGTAACGGGTAAGAGGGAAATACAGCACATCGGCGCCAAGCTTGAAGTCACGCATTTCCATGTGGTGAGCTTCAATCGGAAGGTCGATCCGAAAGGATTCGAACTGCCACCCTGGCCTTGCTGCCTCCAGCTCGCGCTGGGCCTCCACCACATCAAGAGCCAGGCGGGTAAGCAATTGGGCAAGGTTCGTGTCCATTGCCGGAAGCTCAAGGCAGGAAGTCACGGTCTGCCGGGGGGAAGCCGGCAGCGCTGAAGTAATCAGGCCCCAGTTCAGACCTTGCGGCGCCACGGCAACGGCGGGTGAGTTGCCGCTTTCCGTCCGCCTCCACCGCAACGCCCGCCACCTCACCCTTGCCCCTGATCCAGAACGAGAAGACGACATAGCGGAACCGTCCACGCTCAAACTCGAGCCATGCGCCGCCACCGCCGGACAAGCTTGCAGTGCCCGCCCGGAAGCCTGGAGCGGAGTCTTCATCGGACGGAAAAGCCAGTTCCGACTTGCTGCCCACGCGTCCGTATCGATATTGCAGGCGTGCTCCACGCGCCGGATCAACGGGCGCTTCACACAACGACACCTGCCGAGGGCCCGTCGTACACGCGAAGACAACCCGCTCACCCGCCTGGCAAAGGGATGGGGATGGGGATGGGGATGGGGATGGCGCTGCCGCTGGCAACACGAAACAACCGAACAGAAGGACTGCAATGGCGAATCCGCCACGCACGCCGGTCGATCTCAAAGCAACGGCTCCCCGCGCTTGTATGCCTCGGTGAAAGCTTCCAGCCCATGGCTTCCACCGTTCACGGCTCTGCGGGCGCGCCGAAAATCTCGAGCCAGCAGAGCCGTCTTGATCCTTACCTCGTGGTTCTTCAGGAAGCAGGCGAGGATGAGGCCCGCTGTCTGCGGATCATTCGCCAGATCCGGATTGCCCTCCAGGTCGACGCCGATCTGCTTGCCGATCTCACGATAGTTGTGGCGCCCTGTTAGCTGGATATACCCACGCCCCTTGAAGCTCGCTCCATCCGGCACCCCGCGATTTCCCAGATCGGTGCGATTGTCGTAGAGATCGAAGGGGTGACCGCGGGGAGAGGTGTTGAAACGGGAGATGCCCTCATCAATCGGCTTGAAGCCTGCCGTTTCTGCAGCGATGGTAGCAAGCGCCATCAGCACCATCTTCTTGTCGGTCAGCCCGAAATGCTTCAAGCCGTCCAGCAAGGGGGGCAGATTGGCTTCGATGTTGGTGATCCTCGCGCCAGTCAGTATCCGGGCGACAACACCCGTATCGACTGCCCCCAAGACGGAAGGCAGCGAAGCATCCGTAATCAGGCCAAGCCGCGCAAGCGTTCGCGGGCCCGCCTCGCCGTCAACCAGCAGATCGCCTTCACTTGCCTGGAAGGCGCGTACCGCAGCCTCGGTCCCCACGCCGAAAACGCCGTCGACCTTCCCGCAAGGAAAGCCCTTGTCCGTCAAGGCCTGCTGCAATGCGCGAACGTCATCCCCCTTCATGAGTTCGCCATCCACGACCAGCAAAAGTGTTCTCATTGAAATGCCTCCGCTGAAGGAAATTCGTAACAATCGTCGCCAAGCCAATCTTCATGACCATGGTCTTGACTCATTCAAGCACACCCCTGTCGGAATGCCAGAATGCGTATTCCAATATCAGACCCCGGAATCACTAATTCACACTCACAGCAAAGCACATGTCATGTGGCAGGCACAGCAAACCGGTACTACATTTCATGTAGGTTCCGGGCAGCAAAGCCCTTTCGCGGAGGAAACAGGATGAACCTGACCATCTGGATCGACGTCGCCATCGGCCTGAGCGTCATCTTTCTCGGTACCAGCCTTTTTGTGACGATCATCAACGAATATGTCGCACAGGCTCTGGACTTGCGGGGGAAGGCGCTGCGGACGGCACTTGTCAGGCTGATCGACGATGACACCATGGTCACCGCACTCTCTCGGAGCCCGGCGCTGAGGCCGTTCTTCGACAGCAAAGCCAAGACTGGCACGCTGCCGTCGTATGTGGAACCGCAGATCCTGGCGCGCCTCCTGATTGGCGGCCTGCGCGCCAGCGCGACAGACAGCGACCCGCTCGAAAGCGTGACCGCGTCGATCCGCACACTGCCCGACTCAAGCCTCAGGAGCCAGCTCCTGGCACTCACTGCCACGGCGGGGAGCTCGATGGATGAGCTGATCAAGGTCACGAGCAACTGGGCCGACCAGTCACTGACCGTGCTTGGAGAGAGCTACAAGCGCAACTTGCGCGCCATCAGCTTTTTCATCGGGCTCGGTGTTGCCGTGGCTTTCAACATCGACACCCTTTTCCTGACCGAACATCTGTACCGAAACAAGGAATCCCGTGACGCCACGGTCGCCCTGGCGCTCAAGATCACGGAGAAGACCGACAAGGAAGTCTTTGACGCCTGCCTGACCCTGCCGCTGGAAAAGCGCAAGGCAGACCCCCGCTGCGCAGAGCTGCTCAGACTGGTGGATCACATCAAAGAGCAGAGCGAGTCGGGGGGCAAGCTGCCGATCGGCTGGAAGGACTCGTCCTTCAAGTGTTCAAGCATTCCGGGCTGGCTTCTGACCGCGCTGGCCCTGTCTCTTGGCGCACCGTTCTGGTTCGACCTCCTGAACAAAATCGTCAACGTTCGCCATGGCATTGCAAAGCCGGAGACGAGAAAGGAGACCGATAAAACCGACACCTGACCTGACCGCCAATAGAACACTCGATCAAGACAATCCAACAGGAGAGACCATGAGCACAATCACCAAACTGGTTCCGATTCCATCGGGCATCAACCAGGGCATCAAGCCGGCACGCCAACAGACCATGCTGTCGCTGATCGGAAACCCCAGAGCGACCTACACCAGTAAGTGTCAGAACCCCACCAATCCACTCATCTCTTCCTTGATCGTCGTTGAAACCGTGGGGCGTCTGAAGGTGAGGGGTCTGAGTCCGGCCGTTGCGTCGCTGCGCGCAGTCATCGACGAGATCCGGACATCCATTCCCGATGTCTACGAGACGCTCGGACACATGGGAATGCTATGCGCAAGACTCGTACGCGGCTCGGCCACGGCGATCAGCAATCACGCGTGGGGAACTGCCATCGATCTGACGTTGGATGGCAAACTCGACATACGCGGAGACGGTCTCGTGCAGGAAGGACTGACCCGGATCGCGCCTATCTTCAACAAGCATCAATGGTTCTGGGGCGCCGGCTTTCGCACCGAGGACGCCATGCACTTTGAATGCTCCGACGGTCTGATCCGGCAATGGGCGCAGGATGGCGTTTTTGGCGCCACAGCCCCTCCTGACGCAGGCGAGCTGTACATGTTTGGTGACAGAGGCCCAGAGGTGATGAAGCTGCAGACCGCACTCAACAAGAAGGGCGCGCTTCTTCTGGTTGACGGCGATTTTGGCCGCAACACTCAGGCCGCGGTCATGGCGTTCCAGCGCAAACATGACCTCCCCGCGGACGGCGTGGTGGGCCCCAAGACCCTTGCAGCGCTCGGCCTATGACCATCCGGCAATCAGTCTGCGCCGTGCTTCTCCCGATCTGTTCGGCGGCGTCTTGGGCCGAGAAACCCGCTGTGTTCCCGTCGCCCAACCAAATCCAGACTTCGCTTTCGGAAAGGGCGTGCAGACGTCCCTCCCCTTCCATACGCACGTCCTACACCAAGCGTGGGCTCGGGGTTGTTCGCTGTCCCGCGCCGAAGGGCTTCACTCTCCTCCTTGTCTCATCGGACGCCCATTCCTGGATCGATCTGATCCACGGAAAATCAACCTGGAGCAGCGAACAAGCGGTTGTTTATCGACCCAATCCCGGCATGTTCCCAAACATTGCAGGCAACGTGACTTGGCTCAAAGACACAGAGAACGGTGTCAAGGGCATCGTATTCAGCGTTGCCTCCGAAGACGAAGAAGGCAAGAAAAGCCTGACGCACTTCGGTGTCCGGGGATCTCTGGCGCACCCTCAGGTCTGCGCCTTTCACCAGCGGCTCGAAGCGCTGCAGTTCAGCGAAGTGCAGCCCGCGGATGAAGGGCCATGCCCTGAAAAAGTAAAGCTCGGCCCTTAGTACGCCACCAGGCGTTCCACCACAATCCCAACATCGGGAGATGTTCCATCATGGCCTACCCCTTCCACCTCGTCGTCGCCGATCCCAAGAAACTGCGCAAGATCGCCAAGCACGCCCGCAGGCTCGTGGATTCACGCAATGGCGACCCCGTCATGGCCATCAGTTCGATGCGCATCGTCCTCACACCAGCGGCGGTCGGAGAAATCGTCGACCAAGCACCGACGGAGGATGTAACAGGGCGACGCCTGTCGTTTGACGAGTTGATGGCCCGGATGGGCGCGGAGAGCACGTCGCCTCTCGGCCCGGCGCGATTGTCTGAACTCCTGGCGGTCCGCGAACCCGCTGAACTGGGAGCGCTCCCCCGTCAGGAGCTGGATGAGTCCGACCTTATCCGCGACGGGTGGGACTGGCACCTCAAGGAAACCCGGCTGGTGGAAGCCTGGGATGTATTTGGCGGACCGGAGAACATCGACTGGAAGGACATCCGGGTCGGACAGATGGATACGGGTTTTCGACGCATCCCCGCGCTGGGGTTCGAGAATGCGGACAGCCCCCGGTCCGGCTTCGTTCTCACCGATTTCGACCGAAACTTCCTGCCGAGCGATTTTCAGTACGACCCACTCCAGGGCGTCGGCAACCCCTTCGCTAACGAGTTTTCAGCGGAAGACCCGATGCTCGGCGGCCCCTTCGACGGTCACGGCACCCGAACCGGCAGCGTTCTGGCTGGATACGACCCCGCAGCAAACCCCCCGTATTACGGCGCCGCGCCGCGGGTCCCGTACATTCCGGTACGCATCAGCGACACCGTCATCATCAATCACGCTCAGGAAGGGCTGGCACGCGCGATCGAGCACCTTGTCCGTAACGGCTGCAGCGTACTGACCCTGAGCATGGGCATGGCGCTCACCCTCATCGACGACCGTGTCCGCAAGGCCATCGACTACGCCTACGATCAGGGGGTGATCCTTGTCTGCGCCGCCGGCAACACCTGGGATCCCGTCGTGGCGCCGGCACGCCTCCATCGGACAATCGCCGTGGGCGGCAGCACCCCCGCCCACACGCCCTGGAACGGCAGCAGCTTTGGCACCGAAGTGGACATCAGCGCCCCCGCCTGGCCGGTTCGCCGCGCCTCCGTTGATCGCAAGGGCCGACCAACTTACGCACATGGAGACGGCACCTCCTTCGCTACCCCGGCGGTTGCCGCCACTGCAGCCCTGTGGTTGCTCCACTGGGGCCGTAAAATCGATACCACCTACCCACTCAAATGGCAACGCGTAGAAGCATTCAAACGCCTGCTCACCTCGACGGCACAACCGGGAGAGAACTGGAACACCCGCCAGTACGGCGCTGGCATACTTGACGCCAAAGCGGTGCTGCAGGCCGACCTGCCTGCGGCGGATACGTTGCTGGAGGATCGCTCGGCGTAAGGCATGCGGGCGCAGGCGATAAAAGACCGCAAACCATACCGGCTCCAGAAATGACGGGTTCTTGCGCACCCTCATCCACTGTCAGCGTCAGTGCCGCCGATACTGACAATGCCGAATCCAACAACTGAGGCTCTCGGCCCGTCTGACCGGAAGCAAGACGGGCCGCGATGGCTGCGCTGGCGAGTACGGCTGCAGAGTCTTCTGGACGCAGTGTGGGGGTACGACTATTTCATCTCCTACGCCCAGAGCGACGGCAACGCCTATCCGGCCGCCTTGAAGGCCGCGCTTGAACAGCCCGTCAGAGGCATGGGCTTTTCCGTCTTCCTGGATACCCAGGATGGATTCCGGGCGGGCGATGACTTGCGCGTCATGACCCGGCGCCGGGTCCGCAGCAGCACGCATCTGGTGATTGTCGGCCGGCGCCATGCCCTGTCCCATTCGAAGTGGGTTCCGATCGAAGCGTCCAACTACATCGAAGCACAGAACCTGCGTGCAAGCGGCCGCGTTCCCATTCTCATCAATATCGACGGTGCGCTTGAAAACGCTCGCGCCCATTCCAACGATGTGACCGGGCTTGCCCTGCGTGACGACCTTGACGGATGGCTTCGTATCGATGAATCCGTCGCGGGCGGCTCCGACGGCCCCAGCGACCAGACCCTCCGAAAACTCGTGGGCAGCCACAAGGGGGTACGTCGCGAGGCAATCCGCGCACGCATTTTCGGCGCCATTTCTTTGATTCTGCTCCTGCTTGCGGTTGCCGCCATCCTGTTCGGCTGTCAGGCATGGTTCGCGGAGCGTGCCGCGCAGGACAATCTCGCCCGGGCACACCTCAATCTCGCAGAATCATTCAGACGTGACGGCCGCCTTAACCAGGCAAGCGCCTATGCCGCCGAGTCGCTGGCCGTTCGCCCCAGCGATGCGGCGCGACGATTTCTGCTGGAAAATCCGCCGGCCACCCTGCTTGCGGCCATCCCCCTCGTCAACGGTCCAGCGAGCGCCATTGCCGTCTCCCACGAAGGGCTTCTGGCCATCGGCAGTCGGGATGGCCGCCTCACGCTCTTTGATCTCGCAGCGGGCACGGCCGTACCGACCCATACTTTGCGCCTGGGAACGAGTGAGATTGGCAAGATCATCTTCTCGCGGGACGGCAACCGGATTGCCGCCACCCAGCACGACGGCGCCGTTTGGCTGCTTTCCCGAAACAAGGCTTGGGCACATCGACGCGTATTTCAAACGGATACGGGAGACGAACGCGAGCCACTGGTGCTGAACCAGCTTGCCTTCCTGGCGGACGAACGGCTGGCCATTGTGGCTGATGGGCGGAGCGGGCACGTCATGCAGATCGTCCACCCCAATGGTGCGCAAGACGGCCCGCCCCTTGATGTCGGCCTCAGTGGCTATGGTGTGAGCGACATGGTGAGTCATCCGACATTGCCCCGTCTGGCGATTCTTTACGCCAATGGCGCCCTCTCCGTGATCGAGCGGAAGGATGGCGGATCACCCACACAACGTTGGATCCGCCATGGATTTCCGGTTGGAGAGACCCTTGCCGGCAGCATGTCGGGATCGAGCGTGGCATTTGACCCCTCACCGGAACGGGCTCTCGCCCAGGACAAGGAGGATCGCTTTGCCATCGGCCTCAACGATGCGTCGGTCTGGCTCTTGGACGCCAAAGGCGACATGCTGAAACGGCTGGCCTTTCCCGCCCCGGCCGAAAACAGCCCGCGGGATACGGTGAGTGATGTCCGCTTCTCGCCCCAAGGCGACCGACTGCTGGCCCTGCGCGACGATGGAACGGTAGGCATCTACCAACGTAAGAAGGAATGGCGCCTCGAACGGCTCCTCGACGGACACGACTCACCCACCTCTGGCGTACTGATGGCCTGCTGCGCAGGACACGGGCTTGCGGTCACCGCCAGTTCAGGGGCAGCGGGCGGCGATGTCGTCAAGGTATGGGATCTGGCCGCAACGGAACAACGCTGGACGCTGCCGATTGCCGGACAGTACGGCCCCGAGAACACGAATATTTCTGCACTGGCATTCGACGCAACGGGGCGCCGCCTCGCCGTCGGAACCAGCGAAGGTCAGGTCGCCGTCTTCGACACCACCACGCATGCGGTCCTCGCCGCCGCCCCCGGGCATTACAGCGATCAGAAAGTCACTGCGCTGAGCTTCGGAACGGGAGCCCATGCGGATACGCTCTTCGCTTCCGCGTGGGGCAGGCCGCTTCAACGCTGGGCCTTGAATACCTGTCACCAGCAAGCCCTCATCGCCCGCGAAAATCCGGATCTTTCTTTGTACGCCATCGCGTGGGACTCGGCCGGGATGCGGCTCATCGTCGCCCCCTATCTGGATCAGGAAGGCAGCCGTATCGCCTTTGCCGACCCGGACTCGGGCCGGAGGGCGGATAGCCGCTCCGCTGTGATCGAAGAGCGCATCGATAAAGTCATCACGCTCGGTCGCGGCGCGGCGATCATCGGTGCAGCCCAAGGCAAACGCCACCTCCATCTCTGGAAGCCCCCCGGCGAAGCGCTGACCACGCTTTCCATCGATCAAACATCGGGTGTCAATGCGCTCGCTGCCACCCCTGATGGGCAAACAGTGCTCGCAGCCACCAATGAACATTTTCTGCGCGGGCACCTGGATGACAAGGGAATTCTCCGCATGAACACCCTGCCCTGTCCGTCGGGCGATGGGAGCAGTTGCGGTGGATGGCAGCTTGCGTTCGACCCCCACGGCCGGTGGTTCGCCGCCACGAGCCAACAGCAGATCTTCATCCGCAGGCTTGCCGACGGGGCACTGCTGGCACGCCTGACGGCCCACCACGGCCAGATCGACGTGCTCGCCGCCGCACCGTCGGGCGACACGCTGGCCAGTGGCGGCATGGATGGACGGGTCATCATCTGGAAGCTTCGCGCACTGCTGGACGACCCGGACGCCGTGCGCAAGGCTGTCCAGGCGCAGGCAGGGGTCCTTCCCGGCGCCTCCGGCCCGACCAACGCCCGGCCAGGCGCCGTCGGTGCCAAGGCTGCACCCCTTCGCTTGGGCATCACCCGTCCCGACCAAGCCGACTTCAGCTTTAACTGGGACGCCTACACCCAGGGCCAGCCGGCCGCGGCACGCTGCCGGTAGTGAGCCCGTCACCAACGCATTGGCGTCGGCCCGCCATGCCGCTCAGCTAAAGAAATATCGCATAATCGACAGCACGCGCGGAGCAGCACACCGCCATGGCCAATCGCAAGCGTATTGTCACCGTGATCGACTCCCTCAAACATTACCGGATATTCGTCAGCTACCCGCGTGGCGGCAAGGCCCACACCTGGGCCGAAGCGGTGCAGGCTTTCCTGCAGAACGAACATGCCCGCGTGTGGCGCGACGAGACCGGTGTGCAGGAAGGCGACAGCGACTGGGTTGCCCAAATCGATAGCGCGCTCCGCGCCTCTGATCTTCTGGTGGCCATTGTCGGGTTGGAATCAGAAATCTGCCGCTGGCAGACCCGCGAACTGATCACCGCCGACAAGCACGGCACCCCCATCGTTGCACTGCGGGTGGATGACCGGGCGCCCATGCCTTTCGTGCTGCGCGAAAAGCAGCCTGTCGAAGCCCGGCCCGACAAACCGGCCACCCTCAAAGCCCTCTGCGATGCACTGAAGCGTGCCGCCCTGCCGCCCGCTGCGGTGTTGGGCGCCAGCAGCGTCGAACGCAACGGCATCCCGGCCGGACAGCGGGACGCCGAGATCGTCTGGCTCAACAACCTTCTCCACGGTGATCTGTCGGCCCGCGTCGACCTCTACGTGCCGCTGGAGGCGATCGAGTGCAGTTCGACCCGTGCCGAGCGCGCCCTGAAAAAAGTGCGCATCCCCACCGATGCGGTATTGAAAGCCTTCGGTGTGGTCGATGCGGCCGACACGACCATCGAACCGAAATCCTACTCGGACGTACTCGACGCCTATCGGGACCTGGGCCATCGCAAGATCCGCCGACTGGCCGTGCTCGGCGAACCCGGTGCGGGCAAGAGCTTTTCCCTGGAACGGATCGCCCTGGCCTACGCCGAGCGCGCGCGCAACGTTGCCCATGCTCCAATTCCCCTGCTGGTTCCGCTGGGCCTGTGGACACGGGACGATGAACCCCTCAAAGCCTTCATCGCCAGACAACTCGAAGACCTTGGCCGTTTCCTGCCCCCACTCACCGACCAGCGCCGGGCCGTGCTGCTCCTTGATGCGATCAACGAGATTCCGCCGGGCCAGCGCCGGCACAAGGCCGCACAAATCTTGACGCTGGCCCAGGACGAGCGCTTGGCCAGCGTCGTCATCAGTTGCCGCGAGAAAGACTTTGCGGAATTCACCCTGCCCTTCGACACCCTCACCCTGCAACCCCTGAGCCCCCCGCGGGTGCACGACTTTCTGCGCCGCTACTACGTGATGCAGCGGGGGCCGGTCGGCATCGAGGCGGCCGACGCGCGTTTCTGGCTGATCGCCGGGGGTGAGGATGTACGCGACGCCTGGGAAGCCTGGCGCGAGGCGGGTGCCGAGGCGGTGTTCTGGACGGCTGAGGAGATTCCACGGGAACAGCCGAACGTCTTGACCCGGACCAGTTGGCAACAGGACCAGGCTTGGCAACGCGCACGTTTTGACACCCGCAGCCTGCTGCGCCTCGCTGCGAACCCCTACCTGCTTTACATCATGGCCCAGCTACCGGTGCTGCCCACCAACCGCGCCCAGTTGTTCCAGGGCTTTCTCGACATCCTCTACGACCGGGAACGAGAGGCGCACGAGGATCGCCACGACCCGCGCGCGCCCGACCGGGAGCCGTGGCTTTCCGCGCTGACGGCCCTGGCCGAAGCCCTGCAAAGGCTCACACCCGCCAGCAGCAACGGGGATGAAACGGGCGCCGGCACCAGTCTGCCGCGGGCCGAGTGGCCCGGCATGATTGATCAAGCCCTGGTGGACTTCTCCCGCGACGCCAGCGTGCTGGAACTGCGGGGCAGCGAGCTCCGCTTCACCCACCAGCTCCTGCAGGAATACCTGGCCAGCCGACTGCTGCTCGATGCCAGCCAGGGCCGACGCCCTGCGGCCGACTTCTGGCCTGCCGAGCGTTGGTGGGAGCGCAGTGGCTGGGAAGTGGTGGCCGAGATCGCCGCAGAATCCTGCGCAGGAGATACGACTGCGCAGATCAGGTTGATTGCCTGGATCGCCGAGGCCAACCCCGAGGCGGCCGAACAGATCTGGCGCCATGCCGGTGCGCCGGCCCTCCCGGCCACACTGCGTGCACACCTTGCCGCGCGGTGGATGCCTCTCATGACCGACCCCGCCCGCGTGCCCCAGGCCCGCGCCCGCGCCGCCATCGGCCGCGCCATGGGCCGGCTGGGGCTGGACCGCCGTTCCGGCGTGGGCCTGCGTGCGGATGGCCTGCCTGACATCGACTGGGTCAGCATCCCCGGCCCTCAGCCCTTCATCTACCAGGATGCCCAGCACCCGGGCCTTCCCGCCTTCGAGATCGCCCGATACCCGATCACCCATGCCCAGTTCCAGGCTTTCATCGACGCCGGAGGCTACAAGGATGAGCGCTGGTGGCAAGGGCTTGAAATCCCGGAGCCCTGGGAACCCACGTGGGACGAGCCCAACTCGCCCCGGGAGAAGGTCAGCTGGTACGAGGCCATGTCCTTTTGCCGCTGGCTGTCGGCCGCAACGGGAGATGAGATTTCCCTACCCACCCAAGTGCAATGGGAGCGGGCCGCGCGGGGTTGCGAAGGGCGGGAATACCCCTGGGGGACGTTTGAGTCGGGCCACATGAATTGCAGCGTTTATTCAGACGATGACGCTGAGGCGGACATCGGGCGTACCAGTGCAGTCGGACTCTTTCCCCACGGCGCCACACCGCCCCCGGAGAACGTATGCGACTTGAGCGGGAATGTATGGGAATGGTGCCTGGATCCGTATCATCAGTCCGTTGAAACCGGGGGCTCCAACAATGGGTCCCGTGTGCTGCGCGGCGGGGCCTGGTTCAACGATCCGGACTACTGTCGCGCTGCCAGGCGCTACAGCGACGCGCCCGACGGCCGTGACTACGACATCGGCTTCCGGGTGTGTCGTGGTTCCCCCATCGATCCGCGGGACGCCGCCCCGCTGGGCGCTGAAACGCCGAGTCGCTGACCACTGGGCGGCGCGTAGCGCCGCCCGCATTTTTTTAGCGCCCCGACTTGCCCGGAAAATCCCCGGGCCGGAGCACAAAGGCCTCCAGCAGGTTCTCGCGCAGGCCCCAGGTATCGCCATGGGCCGCATGGGCAAGCCAGCCGCGCACGCGGGCGTCCAACTCGGCGAAGCTCAACCGCCCCTGGCAGTAGGCCTCGTAGCTCACCCCCAGATGCCGGCTTGCAAAACGTGCTTTGCGGGCCTTCAGCAGCCTGCGTTCGCGGTCAATCACAAAGCCCAGCCAGGGCGAGCCGACCGACGTTGGCATCACCTGGGCACTCTCGTCATGGATACACAAGCGCAAGGCCGCAAGCCTGGCGCAAAGGGCGCGTTTCCAGGCCCACAGATCGGCCTTGCTGTTGGAGAAAAGCGCAAAATCGTCCACATAGCGCAAGTAAGCCTTGCAACCCAGCTCGCGTTTCACAAAGAGGTCAAAGGGATGGAGATAGCAATTCGACCAGAACTGGGATGTGAGGTTACCGATGGGCAGCCCCCGCGGGCGGCACTGGGCGAGCAGATCGTCACCCAGAAACCACACCATCCGGTATTCATCCCTGAGCGCGTCTTCCCCGCCGGTAAGGATTGTGCGGATCAGGTCCATCACGTCCTGCTCTTTGATCTTGCGGGCAAGACCCTCGATCAGGATGGCATGGTCAATGGACGCGAAGTGCTGCCGAATATCAGCCCTGAGCACATAGGCGTAGTGTCGACTCATGTCTTGAAAGCATTGAATCGCCCGGTGCGTGCCCTTGCCGATCCGATTTGCAAAGCTCTCCGGAATGAACACCCGCTCGAAACGCGGCTCGATCACCGCGCATAAGCCATGATGGACAACCCGATCACGGAAGGCAGCCGCGCTGATCATTCGGCGCTTGGGTTCGTGGATCGTGAAGTGGATGTAGCCCTCAGGCCGATAACTGCTGTCAAGCAGATCTGCTTGAAGTGCCAATAGCTTATCGGCTAGCTGGTGCTCGAAGGCCGCCACGCCAGGCTTGCGCCGCTTGCCTGCCGCAGCACGGCGATAGGCGTTGAGTAGGCTGGGCCAACTGCTGATGGCCAGGAAAGCGGGTGAGTTTGCTGGAGATTTCGATGGCACAGGATCTGATTCTTTTGACACGCCTCTTTGATCTGCTCGCCTGGCTGATGCCCAAGGCTGAGCACTTTCCGCGCGCGCACCGAACAACCGTGACCCTGCGCCTGATGAATGCCGCGCTCGATTGCCAGGAGGCCGTCTTTGCCGCTCAGGCCTGCCGCGACGATGAACGTAGACGTGCTCTCCGGGCTGCAGATGCCGCACTCAACCGACTGCGCCTATATTTGCGACTGGCCCACCATTGGGCATGGATCAACGATGGGCAGTATGCACATGTGAGCGGCATGGTGGCTGAGATCGGCAAGCTCCTGGGCGGCTGGATACGCCAGAACAAAGCGGGATAGGGTGGGCGCCACGGGAGCGAATCCAGGTGGCGCCCTGCTTTGCTATGTGCCCGACGCCTTGCGGGCCGTGCGGACGGGACGTGCCTGCGCCATCGATCGCTGCCCGGCCTCGGCCGGCAAACCGTGGTCGGCCGGCATTTCCGGTGTATGGGCGGCGAGCCGCCCGACTCCGGGACGTTCACGATGTGGGAACCACGACACACCCGGAAGCCGATGTTGTTGTTACGGTTGTCGGGCGTGTTGTTGTTGCGGTTGGCAGCGCGGCAGTTGTCCGGATTGTTGTTCCAGGCCCCGCCGCGCAGCACACGGGACAGGTTTCAGGCCACCCCGCAGGCTCGCGCCTGCATGACCAGTATGGTCCATGGAGGCGATGGCCGCAAAAAAACCGGGCGGCGCTACGCGCCGCCCCAGTGCTCAGCGGCTCGGCGCTTCAGCGCCCAGCGGAGCGGCGTCCCGCGTTTCGATGGGGGAACCACGACACACACGGAAGCCGATGAAGTTGTCACGGTAGTCGGGCGAGTAGTAGTCGCGGGAGGCAGCGCGGCAGAGGCCCGGAAGGTTGAACCAGGCCCCGCCGCGCAGCACACGGGACAGGTGGTCTTTATCGCCACGTCCAACTGGGTCTGTCTGTGAGGCCGAATCGAAGGGCGCACCAGCATCCTCAACCCACTCCAACACATTGCCGACCATGTTGTACAGCCCAAATGGTGGCTCCCTGTCTTGCTTCTCTCCACGCTGGGTGACAGGCCATGGACCTTTTCCCTCAACACAATTGACATACCCTTCCTCGTAGCTTGCGCCCCACCAATAGGCCTTGCGGGTGTCACCACGTGCCGCGTACTCCCACTCGGCACGTGGTGACACCCGCAAGGCCTATTGGTGGGG
>ENA-UOWO01004443-UOWO01004443.1-activated-sludge-metagenome-genome-assembly--contig:-NODE-4443-length-15491-cov-20.421094_pt1 | contig 15491 bp, 15 predicted proteins | sample MGYA00238148_ERZ761564 | MGnify/ENA primary metagenome ERZ761564 (study PRJEB28885, sample SAMN05720194) | activated sludge metagenome | isolation source: Anaerobic digester | place: USA...
CGATGTTGAAATAGGTGAAAAAATTGGTTCGTTGTAACTTCCTGAAAAAAGCGCTGTGCCAGCGCAAGACTTTCCCCACTTTCTCTTTTTTGCGCATTTTTATGCCCATTGAAGATGGCTTGAGCAATTTTTTACCCACTTTCAACCCAGATAGCGGCGAAGCATCCAGGCATTTTTCTCCTGTGTCATCAAGACTTTGATGAGCAGGTCTACCGTTCCCGGGTCGTCGTACTTCTCATCGATCTCACTGATCATTTTCCGGATGTTGCGGGCCATGGCATCGCTGTCTTCCGCCAGGTCGCGAACGGCGAGCGTCTGGTCCTTCTTACCGCCGCTGGCTTCCTTCAATTGTGCGATTTCCAGAAATTCGGCCATAGAGCCTGCCGCTGCATGGCCCAGTTGCTGAATACGTTCGGCTACCATGTCTATTTCAAGGGCAGTTTGATTGTAGAGTTTTTCGATAAACTCGTGCACTTCCACGAAACTGGGACCCACCAGATTCCAGTGGAAATTGCGCATTTTGATATACAAAACGTGCTCATCTGCCAGCAACTGGTTCAGGGTTTCGGAAATGGTATTGGTATCGGGCTTCGGGATGCCGAGGATGCTGCCTGATTTTTTTTCAACTGAATTGCTCATAAATATTTGAATTGAGTGAATACTGCTCTCATTCAATCAATTCGAATGCCCGGAGGCGACTGTGGTGTTAACCCCGGATATGTAGACTTATTTCTACACGAAGAGGCGGTTTGGGCAACGCCCGGGCTGCCTTTTACAGGCATCACCTTTTTCCCTTTTGTGGAAACGGCTACCGCCTCCCCGCATTAAACATCCTTCTCATGATCAAACTGACCGAATCCGCCCGTCTATTTTTCAGCCTTGCGACGATCGTCCTGCTGGTTATTTGTATGTATTTCCTCCGGCCGATCCTGGCGCCGCTGAGTTTTTCCTTCATTTTTGCCGTGATCCTGCTGCCGCCGACGCTGTTTCTGGAGAGAAGAGGTTTGTCGCCCACCGCCGCCGCGCTGATCACGGTAAGTCTGACCACCCTGCTGGCATTCGGCGGCGTAATAAGGGGCACCTGGCAGGTTTCTACCATGACCGACAATTCGAAAAACATGATGGCACGGCTGGAAACGTGTGTACAGCGCGCCATCGTTACCATCGAAAAGGAATATCCCCAGGTAAAACGGCAGAATCTGATCAATTACCGGCAGCGCACCAAGGACCTTTTCCAGAAAGTAGGGGAGAACATCAGCCAGTCGGCCAAAGGTTTGCCCGGATTCGTATCCAATGTGCTGCTGATGCCGCTCTTCATATTTTTTATGTTGTCGTACCGGCAGTTTTTCCGCCGGTTTTTACACCAGGTTACCCGATCCGAAAACAAGGACGTGGACGATATTCTGGTTAAAATCCATAACGTCACCAAGAATTACCTGATGGGAATGGTCATCGTGATGGGTATCGTAGCGGTACTGAACAGCATCGGTCTGATGCTCATCGGAGTGCCGTATGCTATTTTCTTTGCCTTGCTGGCTTCCCTGCTCATGGTGGTTCCCTATTTCGGCGTATTCATCGGGTCGCTGCTGCCTACTATCATGGCACTCATCACATTCAACAGCCCGTTTCCCGCGCTCGCCGTAGCCGCCTGGATGTGGGGCGTTCAAATCATCGAGGGCAATTTCATTACCCCGAAACTGGTGGGCTCCAAAGTGAGCATCAATCCGTTTACCGCTATTATTTCCCTGATCCTGATGGGGCGCATCTGGGGACTGGCCGGTCTGGTGCTGGCTATTCCGTACGTCGCCATTCTGAAAATCATTCTCGATGCCATTCCTGCCACACAGGCCTACGGCATGCTGCTGGGCGAGGTGGACTATGAAAATCCTGACAAGAAAAAGTCGAAAAACAGGAAAAAAGCCAGCGGAGAACCGCCGGTGGAACTGGTGGGTTCGAATGGATGAGATTGTTGAGGGGTTGAGATTGTTGAGGAGTTGAGATGTTGAGATTGTTGAGGGGGTGAGATGTTGAGATTGTTGAGGGTGCTTCGCTTAAACTTCCTTGAATATCGTGAGCGAAGCACCCTCAACCCCTCAACAATCTCAACATCTCAACAATCTCAACCCCTCAACAATCTCAACATCTCAACAATCTCAACCCCTCAACATCTCAACCCCTCAACATCTCAACCCCTCAACATCTCAACCCCTCAACAATCCCAACAACATTCTTCCACGAATTGGGCAAAAAATTCCCCCGCCCACATGGGAACGTCATTTTTAAGTACCCATCGAACTTAACTTACTAAAACCGAAATAAATATTCGGTTTAAAACTGACAACAAAATCACGATCGTTATGAAAAAGATCCTTTTATCAATCACATTTGGCGCATTTATGGCCGCCGCCGCAACAGCGCAGGTAGGCATCAAGGCAGGTGCAAGTTTTGCTACCATTTCTGAAGAAGACGAAAACGTCAGCCAGGATGATATTGAAAACCGCTCTATTGTTGCGCCGGTCATCGGCCTGACGTTCGGAATGAATGTCGGCGATGTCCTCACGATTCAACCCGAACTTTTGTACACGCAAAATGGCGGTAGCAATACCTTCAATGTGTTAGGCACTGAAACCAAAACTTCCTACCGTATCAACTACCTCGAACTTCCCGTTCTGGTAAAACTGCAACTCGGTAATTCCGACGGCGAAGGCATCGGCTTTCACCTCGCAGCCGGCCCATGGCTCGGTTACGCCCTGAGCGGTAAATACACCACCAAAACAACCGCCGACGGCAATGTCTTATTCGACACGGAAGATAACTTCACTTTCGACGACAAAGACGATACCGAACGTATCAACTACGGTATGCTGGGTTCGGCAGGTGTTAGTTTCGGAAAAGCAGTGCTCGATTTGCGCTACAACTATGGTTTTAATAACCTGCTCGACCGCGACGCTGACAACACCAATGACAACAAACCGGTTCGCCAAACCCGCAGTGTAGCCCTTACGCTCGGCTGGATGTTCTAAATAAAATCCTTGTCTGAAATCTCTGGTCCTACCGGATTGTTCAGATCATGTAGAATGAGTTCGGCAAACCACGTTGTTGAATTCCCAGGTCCGGCAAGACAGCGTTTTGTCGGGCCATTTTTCAAACTTTCAAAAATTAATTGTTATGATAAAGTCCATGTCCCTGGTACTGCTCGTTTTATTCGTAGCAGGCACCTCTTGCGAAACCCTACGGAAAAATAAAAATACTGCCATCGGCGCCGGTACCGGTATTGCCGTCGGCGGCGCGATAGGCGGATTACTCGGTAAAAAGAACGGTAATACGGCCGGAGGCATCATCATAGGCGCTGCCGTCGGCGGCGTTGCGGGAGGCGCCATCGGCAAGTATATGGACAAACAGAAACGCGAACTGGAAGAAGAACTCGGCAAATCGGCCGACGTGGAACGCGTCGGGGAAGGTATCAAAGTGACCTTCGACTCGGGTCTGCTGTTCGCTTTCAATTCGTCGAAACTGAGTCCCGAAATGAAAACGCAACTGCGCGAATTCGCCGGTACCCTGAACGAATATGATGAAACGAATATTCTCATCGATGGCCATACCGATTCCTCAGGTTCCGATGATTACAACATGAAACTGTCTGAAGAACGTGCAGATGCGGTGAACGATTACCTGGTCAGTCTGGGTGTCAAACGCGGCCGCCTCGGTATCCGCGGTTTCGGCGAAACACAGCCGGTAAGTTCCAATGAAACGGATGCAGGCCGTCAGGAAAATCGCCGCGTGGAAGTATCCATCTGGGCCAACGACGACCTGAAAAAACAGGCTGCCGACGGGAAATTGCAGTAAAATAAACCTATCGGTAGCACGGCATTCAGGCCGTCGGGATAAGGCCATTTATGGCCGTCCTGGTATGAAAAAATAATTAAAGGGCTCTCAAGGGCCCTCTTCCCGACGGCCTGATGGCCGTGCTGCCGACAAGTCACGACATCTGATCTAATTAAGAGTAAAATCTTGATAGTCAATTTATTAAGGTCTTTCAAAGGCATTCATTCAAAGCAAAAATTCACCATCATGAAAAAGCAACTGATGTATTCGGGCGCGCTGCTTACAGCGCTTTCCACGCTGCTCGCCGGCTGTGAAGTCGTGGGCGGCATATTTAAAGCGGGTGTGTGGTCTGGTATTTTACTTGTCGGACTAGGTATCGCACTCGTTATTTTCCTGATTTCCAAACTGATGGGAAACAAAGATTAAGCGTAACCAAACCCTAAATAAAAAGGGCCGCCCTGTATCAGGGTGGCCCTTTTTTATTTTCAACCGGATGCCCGGGTGCGCCATTCGCCCTACATTTGTTTGAACAACGCATATTGCTATGAAAGCCCTTCTTTTTGATTCTTTTCGCACCCCGCCGAAAATAGAAACCGTACCCGATCCGACCCCGTCGCCCGGCGGCCTCGTGCTTGCCGTACGTGCCACGGGGCTGTGTCGCAGCGACTGGCACGGATGGATGGGCCATGATCCCGACATTGTATTGCCGCATGTGCCGGGCCATGAATTTGCCGGCGTCGTGGAGGCCGTAGGCCGTAACGTAAAGAACTGGAAGCCAGGCGACCGCGTCACGGTACCCTTCGTTTGTGCCTGCGGCGCCTGCCCGCAATGCCAGTCGGGTAATCAGCAGGTGTGCGACGCACAATTTCAACCCGGTTTTACGCATTGGGGATCCTTTGCAGAATACGTGTCCGTCGATCGCGCCGACGTGAACGTGGTGGCGCTGCCCGACGACATGCATTTTGCCACCGCTGCCAGCCTCGGCTGCCGCTTCGCCACGTCTTTTCGGGCAGTGGTCATGCAGGGCCGCGTATCGGGCGGGCAATGGGTGGCCGTATACGGTTGCGGCGGCGTGGGCCTCTCGGCCATTATGATTGCGAACGCGCTCGGCGCCCGGGTAATCGCCATCGATATTGCGGAAGACAAACTGGCTTTTGCCAAATCCATAGGCGCTGTAGCAGGTATAAACGCACTTGCTGTTCCGGACGTTTCGGAAGCAGTCCGCGAAATCACACAGGGCGGCGCACATGTATCCATTGACGCTTTGGGAAGCATCCTTACTTGTGTGCATTCTATCAAATGTTTGCGCAAACGCGGCCGCCACGTGCAGGTGGGCCTCATGGTAGGCGATCAGGCGCTGCCGCCGGTCCCGATGAATCTTGTGGTGGCTAATGAACTGGAGATTTTCGGCAGCCACGGTATGCAGGCGTATCAATACGGGTCGCTGCTGGACATGATCCGAACAGGACACATTGCGCCGGAAAAACTCCTTGGCCGCAGTATAAGCCTGGAAGAAGCGGCACTGGAATTAACCCGAATGGATACTTTTGCAGGTACCGGAATTACAATGATTGAACGATTTTGAAACAATATGGAACTTCATTTTACACTCAGCGACGAGGCATTCGAACTGCAATTCAACAGCGGCGTTATGCCTCCGGAACTTTTCACCCACGAAGCCCATATCCGGCTGGCCTGGATTCATTTGAAAAAATACGGGGTGGAACAGGCGGTTAAAAACGTTTGCACGCAATTGCAGCATTACACAGCCTTGCTGGGCGCATCCGACAAATACCACGAGACGCTGACGATTGCGGCCGTACGTGCTGTTCATCACTTTATGTTAAAAACGGAATGCGATGACTTTCAAGGGTTTATAAACGACAATCCGCGCCTGAAATACAATTTCAAAGACCTGATTTTCCAGCATTACGCCACGGATATTTTAATTTCCGAAACGGCGCGAAAAACCTACCTGGAACCGGAGTTGCTGCCGTTCGATTGAGTTGGTGTTCAGAAGTTGTTTGCGTTAATTTTGCAGTCAAAAAATCATGTCCGTCAACGACCTGCTACAGGATAAAACCAAAGTGATCGGCAATATTGCGCATCTTTTTCCCGACCGGCTGGAAACGGCTATTGGCAATTTACTGGCCAATTCGGAGCATGAAGGCACCGTAGTGCGCTGGAGCGCTGCGTGCGCGCTGGGTGAAATCATCCAGATCAAAACACCCCTGAACGCGGAACTCCTCCCGGCAGCACAGGCCATTTGCGAGCGGGAAGAAAAAAACAACATCCGGAAAATCTATCTTGCTGCCATTAAAAAAGCGCAGAAATAATGATAATCTCCACGTTTTGGAAATCCTGTGCGTCTGTCACAGGGATATTGCTATCGGTTTTTATCCTGTTTTCCTGCTCCGACACACCCCGTGCCAATCAGCCTGAAACACACGTGCCTTCTTATGAAGAACTGGCAGACAGCGTCGCTTCGATACGGCTCAACCAGTTGGGCGATTCGGCTACATATGCCGGAGATTACCGCCAGGCGATCGCTTATTTTCAGCAATCCATGGATTCGGCGGCCGTGGAAGCCGATTCTTTCCCGTATTACGATTCCAAACTGGATCTGGCCTGCGTGTATGACCGGCTCGGCGAATTGCCGAAAGCCATTTCGATCGGCGAGCCGGTACTGGAAGCCTTTATCCGCAGTGGCGACTCCTCGCGCATTGGTCGCACGTACGCTACCCTGGCGGCATTTTACGGTCATGCGGGCATGAAAGAGCAAAAAATGCAAGCCACGCAGAAAGGCTTCGATATCCTCAAACAATACGGTTCGGAAATCGAACGCTGTGCCGCCTACAACCAGTTGGCATTTACCTACAGCGATGAAGGACGATGGAAGGAGGCGATTCCGTTGCTCGATACCGCCCTGATGCTGATGCATGCATCGGGCGAAGTTTTCCTGGTGCCGGGCATGTACCTCAATATGGGCGATGCGTACCGCCACGCCGGCAACCTGCCCGAAGGCAGCCGGTACCTGCAAATGGCATTGCAAAATGCCGATAGCTCCGGACAGATACACGTGCAGGCCCGCGCTATCGAACTGCTGTCGCTTGTAGCCGAAACACGCGGCGACCACCGCACGGCGCTGGATTTATACCGAAAGTCTGTCGGACTGAAAAACTCCATTCTTTCGGAGGAAAAAAACAAAGCCGTCAAAACCCTCGAAATACAGTACCAAACCCGCGAAAAAGAGCAGGAAATTCAAGTGCTCCGGGCCCGGGAACAGGCTTCTGAAGCACGACGAAATCTCCTGCTGGGCATTCTGTTTTTCGTGCTTGGCGCGATCGGTGCCGGTTTGTTGTACTGGCGGGAAAAAGCGAAACGATCCCAGCAGGCTTTGCTGCACAGCCGCGAACAATTGCAGAATTTTGCACAATTGCTGGTGGCAAAAAATGCCCGCCTGCTCGAACTGGAACAAATAGCGGGGCCGCCCCATCCTTTCGAACCGGCGGAAGACGACGATCCCAATTCCGGTGATCTATATAATTTTCGTATCCTGACGGAAAAAGACTGGCAGACGTTTAAACAACAATTCGAACACAGTTACCCGCGATACCTGCATCGCCTGCGCATGGCATTTCCCGATATTACAAACGCGGAAGAGCGCCTGAGTCTCTTACTCAAAATCAATCTGACCCGTTCTGAAATTGCCACCATGCTGGGCGTTTCCGAATCGACTATCAAAAAAGGCCGTGCGCGGCTCCGCAAAAGACTTGCCCTCGCCGAGAGACAAAGCCTGGAAGATTTTTTACAACAGTTCTAAGTCTTCTTCCCCAGAAGGCAATAAATGAAAACAACATATTATTTACGTGCTGTTTTCATTGTCCCCCTTTTTGTCCCCCCGGCTTATTTCCCCCTGCTCCCCGCAGGCTGGAACTTTGTGCCCTTTCCCCACACGCTGCCTTACTACAACCAAATGAATTGCACGTCAATAATCTGATTTTAATATATGATACACTATTACCTGCTTCGGCGCATGGCGCTGCTTCTGCCTGTCGTTTTTCTTGGGCTTCCTTCCTTTTCACAAAACAACTTTTTCCGGGTGCTGGCGCATGAAAAAACGCGCAGCGATTATCCTGTCAAACCTTCCATTTTGAAATACGCACTGATGCGTATCGACGAGGCCGGGTTGCGGCAATACGTCGCAACCGCACCAATGGAATTTGAGGACGATGGCCCGGGCATGCCCCTCGAAATTCCACTTCCCAACGGACAAACGGAGGTATTTCTGATCCACGAATCGCCTATTCTCGCGCCTGCCATCGCCGCCGAACACCCTGACATAAAAACCTACACCGGCCATGGCTCCAAACACGCGGAACGTGTGATCCGGTTCAGCCTCACCTGCAACGGTTTCGGCGGTATCATTCTCAACGTAAACGGCGATGCGGTGTACTTCGAATCGTACGAGCGGGGCAGCGGTATGTATCTGTGTTACAACGTCGGCGATGTCCGCACACCCGATCGCGCGCCCATTTACCGCTGCGGCGTCGATTCACCGCATGACCTTTCCGGGAGAATGCCCGGGGGAATGTCTGCCGATTACCGCAACAACACCGGCGCCACGCTGCGCACGTACGATCTGGCCATTGCGGCCGACGCGGAGTTTACGCTTCATCCGCAGTATGGAAATGGAAACGTCAATACTGCGTATGCCTATATCGTTAACTTCGTCAACAACATGGCGGCCGTGTACCGCGTGGAAATGTGCGTTTCCTTTACACTCGTCACAGGTACCAATCTGGTGTATACGGATGTTGTTAACGACCCGTACAACAATGCAAATCAGGGTACCATGTTGAGCCAGAATCAAACCAACCTGGATAACGTAGTGGGCAGCGCTAACTATGATGTGGGCCATGTATTCGGCTATATCGGCGGCTCGGGCGGCGGCGTAGCCTCTCTGGAATCCGTATGTTACAGCGTGGAAAAAGGGCGCGGCGTTTCCAGCATGTGCGACCTGAATTCTTACCCACAGGTATACAACGACCAGTTGGTATACCACGAAATTGGCCACCAGTTCGGTATGAACCACAGTTACAACAGCTCCATTCCGGTGTGTACCACGCGCAACCCGGGCACGTCCGTAGAGCCCGGTTCGGGGGCCACCATCATGAGTTACGGATTCACTTGTGGTTCAGATGATTATGAATCGACCTACGGCCCGATTCTGCAATTCCACACGGTGAATTACGAGGAAGCGTACACCTACTTTACAAATACCAGCCCGGGCTGGGGCGGAAGTTGCCCTACCAATACCTCCACCGGCAATTCGCTGCCATCCATCAGCATGCCATCGGCCATAACGATCCCCAACCAGACACCGTTCTCGCTAACGGGTAGTGCCACCGACCCCAATGGCAGCGATGCGCTCACGTTCTGCTGGGAAGGTACCAATGTCGGGACGGTAACACCTAATGCGGGCACACTTAACAATACCGCACAACCACCGTTTTTCCGCTCCTATTCGCCTGAATCTTCCGGGGAGCGTATTTACCCCAGACTGGAAAAAATCCTTGATCAGACTTATCAGGGCATAGGCGACAAACTTCCGTCAGTGGGTGTTACCACTACGCATCGGCTCACCGTGCGCGACAACCGCGAAACCGGCGGTGCAACTGTAAATAGTAGTGTGTCGATTACCGTAAGTGGCAGTATCGGGCCGTTTTATGTGAATAATTTAAACAATTCCTACACGCCCAATTCTTCCGCAACGATTACCTGGAATGTCGGCGGCACTACCGGCGCACCTGTGAGTTGCAACAATATCGACATCCTGTTCTCCTCTGACGGCGGCTACACTTTCCCCATTACCCTGGCGGCTAATACTCCCAACAACGGCACCCGGTCCGTCATCATGCCCAACCTGAACACCACCACGGCCCGCGTTATGATCCGGGCAGTAAACAACATTTTTTTCGATATCTCCAATGAATTCGAAGTGCAGGGGCCACTGCCGGTAGAATTGCTGAATTTCCAGGTACAGGCCAAAAACCGCCGCGATGCCTTACTGACCTGGCAAACGGCCTCCGAAACAGCCAATCAGGGTTTCGAGATTGAAATGGCTGCCGGTGTGGGATTGGAATTCAAAAAAATGGGATTCGTGGCTGCCGATGCACGGTACGACTATACTTTCACCGTTCCGCAACTCACCAACGGTTCCTATTTGTTCCGCCTGCGCCAACTGGATCTCGACGGTACCTTCGAATATTCGCCGATCCGGACGCTGACCATCGAAACGGACGAGCCAAGCGTCACGATGTTTCCGACGCCCGCTTCCGGCGCGCTGAATATCGCTTTCTCGCGATTCGGCGAAAAGAATATTTCCTTGCAGATCGTCAATCAGATCGGCCAAACCGTGAAAACACTGGAGTTGCCTGCCGAAACGGAAATGATTGCTACCGACGTCAGCAGCCTGCCCGCAGGTGTGTATGTGATCATCATCCGGTCGGGCGGCATTTCTGTAAATAGCAGGTTTGTAAAAGAGTAGTTTTTATGCCATAAACATGAGTCAGCCCCAATTTTTACGTTTCAAATAATAACCGAATGCCGGTTTGTCATCCTGTCGGGGCCCGTCCACTCTACGAGGGGAAATGGTCAAAAATGCGTCGTAGAGTGGGCGGGCCCCGACAGGATGACAAACCGGCATTCGTTATTATTCCAGGCGAAAAAGGCCGCCATTCATAGTTTTAGGTTCACTCACAAAATTCGGGATCATTCATGCTTGTGGTAAAACACCGGGAATGTTCGTAGTTTTGTGAGAGACTCTCAAAACTACAGAGCCATGAAAAAACTCATTCTCTTCATGCACGTATCCCTCGACGGATTCGTGGCCGGCCCAAACGGCGAAATGGACTGGATCCGGGTGGACGAAGAAATTTTCGATTACGCAGCCCGTCTCACCGACCACTCCGACACGGCCCTGTACGGGCGTATCACGTACGAAATGATGAATGCCTACTGGCCCACGGCCGGCGAACAGCCCGAAGCATCGAAACACGACAAGCACCACTCCCGCTGGTACAATAGCGTGGCTAAAGTGGTGATTTCCAATTCCATGAAAAGCCACGAGATTACCAATACGAAGATCATCGGCAGCGAAAACCTGCTCGAAGAAATACAAGCCGTCAAACGCCATGGCGATATGAACATTGCCATTTTCGGCAGCCCGTCGGCCTCGCACGCGCTGATGCGCCAAGGCCTGATCGACGAATACTGGCTGTTCATCAATCCCGTATTGCTGGGAGCAGGTATTCCCCTGTTTCGCGATATCCGGCAGAAAATGGATTTGAAACTGGAGGAATCGAAGGTGTTCGCTTCGGGAGTAATCGGAGCGCATTATACTACCGTGTCTGACCTCTATAAATCTCAATAAGGTAAAACCGGGGTTTTGAAAAAGTTTTACCTTTCAAAAAAAGGAGGGCGCTATCTTTAGCCAAACATTTTCGACCATTTCAAGTATGAAAAAAATCCTCCTTTTGCTGTGTCTGATACTCAGCCTCGCCGCCGTTGCGCAAAACCGCAACGGTTTCCCCGTCCAAACCACCATCGCCAACGGTACCATTGAAGGCGATTACGATACGAAAACAGGTATTCAAACCTATTTCGGCATTCCATTCGCCCAGCCGCCCGTGGGCGCGCTGCGCTGGAAAGCCCCGCAACCGCCTTCCAACTGGAAAGGGGTGAAAGAGACCAAAAAATTTGGTCCGCGGCCCATGCAGACGTTTGTCTGGGGCGATATGAACTCACGTTCCGACGGCGTCAGCGAAGATTGCCTGTACCTGAACGTGTGGACACCCGCCAAACGCAACAGCAAAGACCTGCCCGTGCTCGTATATTTCTACGGCGGCGGCAACGTGGCCGGCGACGGCTCCGAACCGCGCTACGACGGCGAGAGTATGGCCAAAGAGGGCATCGTGGTGGTTACCTGCAACTATCGCCTCAATATTTTCGGCTTTTTCACACACCCCGAACTGAGCGCCGAAGCGCCCTACAAGGCTTCCGGCAACTACGGCATGCTCGATCAGTTGGCCGCTCTGCAATGGGTGCAAAAAAACATCGCCGCATTCGGCGGCAACCCCGCCAAGGTGACCATCGCCGGCGAATCGGCGGGCTCCATCGGCGTGAGTTACCAGATGGCTTCCCCGCTGTCGCGGCGGCTCATCGCGGGCGCCATCGGCGAGAGCGGTGCGGGCATCAACCCGACCATGTCGCCGATAACCCTGGCGGAAGGAGAAAAAATCGGTGCGGAATTTGCAAAAACGGCCGGTTATTCGACCATTAAAGAGTTGAGAGCCCTGCCTGCCCGCGATATCTACGAGATGTACAACGAGTCCAAACGTTTCGGATTTCCCGTGGTAATCGACGGCTACTTTTTGCCCAAAACAATTCCGGAAATTTTCAGCGCCGGCCAGCAGGCACAAATACCGCTGCTTTTGGGCTGGAACTCGGCTGAAATTCCGGGGGTGGCTTTTATGCAGGGCGCTCCGTTCGAAGAACAGGCATTTGTAGAAAAGGTGAAAAAAGAATACCCCGCCGATTTTGAGGAAGTATTGAAACTCTACCCGCACGGTTCGGCGAAAGAAGTGGAAATTTCAGCCACCGCCCTGGCGTCCGACCGCTTCATTGCATACAGCACCTGGAAATGGTTCGACTTGCAGCGCAACAACAGCATCCAGCCGGTGTACCGCTATTTGTACAGCAAAAAACGGCCGCCGCTGGTCGACAATACCCTCGCTTCGGGGCTCGCGGGCGGTGTGACCAAAAAAGACCCCAACGCTCCAAAACCACCCGAAGCCGTGGGAGCTCCGCACGCCTGCGAAATCGAATACTGCATGGGCAATCTGCGCCTGATCAAGGACTATGCCTGGACGGAAGACGACCACAAAGTATCCAATACCATGCTGCGCTTCTTCGCCAATTTTATTAAAAACGGAAACCCCAACGGCGACGGACTACCCGAGTGGCCGGCCGCGAAACCGAAAGACGAAATGCCGCCGGTGATGATCATCGATACGGAATCGAAAGCGGAAAAAGCGACAGCGGATGCGCGGTACCGGTTTTTGGACAAGAAGTACAAGTGATCTGATCGTGATTGTGGAGTAAGATTTCAGGATGATTTAAGGATGGCCATGATGACCCTTTGCGGTGATCATGGCCATCCTTTTAATCATACGCATAGTCCACAGGGTACTCCAAAAAAAAAATCCGGTAAAAAAATACACGCAGGCAACAAACGGGCAGTTTGTTCCGTGTCTTCTGATGTGCGCCGAAAAGCCGACATGTCACAGAAATGTCATGCAGGTGGCATAACCGGAATTAACTTTTGTTAATTCCCAATGTCCCCGGCTACTTGTCCGTTCCCTGATAACAATTTGCACCCAACTTAAAGACAGCGATATATGTCACCATTGATTCACCGGATATACATCGCTTTGCTGGCCGGCATTGTGATCGCAACTACGATCTATCTCTTTTACAAAGGCCAGTCGTATTACAGCACCCCTCTTGCTGAACGTTTTTATCATCCGGATCACAATGAGTTCAAACCCAGTGGTTTATACGGGCACGGACTGGGCATTGTGGGTACCGTGCTGATTCTGATAGGCGTATTCGGATACATGGCCAAAAAGAAATACCGCGCCCTGGCAAACCTGGGCAGGTTGAAACACTGGCTGGAGTTTCATATTTTCCTGTGCTCCCTCGGGCCGGTGATGATTCTGTTTCATACCGCGTTCAAGTTCGGCGGGTTGGTTTCCGTCAGTTTCTGGAGCATGGTGGCAGTGGTGGCGAGCGGCGTGGTGGGAAGATTCATTTACATTCAAATCCCCCGGACGATCGAAGGGCGGGAGTTGAGTCTGAACGAGGTGAAAGAAATGAAAGGCAATCTGGAAGATATTCTGAAAGGCACTTATCAGCAGAATGAAATCACTTACCTGCCCCAACTGACAGCGGCCATTACCCTGCAAAAGCAGGAAGGATCTTTTTTTTCCGGTTTGATCAACCAGTATTTTGAAGAGAGAAAAGCCGTTCGGCGGGTGAAACACATACTTCGGGAAAACGGCGTTCCGGGCTCCGGCGCAGGCAACGTTGTGAAACTGGTAAAAAACGAAATAGCCCTGAACAAGCGCATCGAACGGCTTCAAACCATGCAAAAACTGTTTAAATACTGGCACGTAGCGCACCTGCCGTTCGCACTGGTTATGCTGGTCATTATGGTCATCCATGTGGGCATTACACTCGCGCTGGGCTACCGCTGGATTTTTTAATAAACGCATATGCTACTGGAAGAAATCATCATTTACGGGGTTGTCTTCCTGTTCTGCCTGCTGGTTATCTATTTCTATCTTGGGAAACAAAAAAAAGAATCCCGGATCGTTGAAGGAAAAATCGAACAGGCAAAACAGGACGGCACCTTCGAGCCGGTTTCCCTTCACCCGGAGATCAACCTGGATACCTGCATTAAAAGCGGTGCATGTATAGAGGCTTGCCCCGAAAAGGACATCATCGGGATCGTGAACGGCAAAGCCACCCTGATCAATGCGTCGCAATGCATCGGCCATGGCGCCTGTTTTCATGCCTGTCCGGTAGAAGCGATTTCGCTGGTCATCGGCACCCAGAAACGGGGTGTCGACCTGCCGCACGTAAACCAGAATTTCGAGACCAACGTGCCGGGCATTTATATCGCAGGCGAACTGGGCGGTATGGGACTGATCAAAAACAGCGTGGAACAGGGAGAAGCCGCTGTCATAAATATTGCCCAGTCCGATTTCAAAAGAGATCCTGCGATGCACGACCTCATTATCATCGGTGCAGGACCGGCAGGTATTTCGGCATCCCTGACCGCCCGACAATACGGCTTGAACTTTCTGACGCTCGAACAGGATTCGCTGGGCGGCACCGTATACAATTTCCCGCGCTCTAAAATCGTGATGACCGCGCCCATGAACCTGCCTCTGCACGGCAAGGTCAAACTTTTCGACACCAGCAAAACCGAGTTGCTGGGCCTGTGGCGGCCTGTGCTGGAGAAAAACAATATCATCATCCGGGAACACGCCAAAGTGGAAAGCATCGTGATGGAGCGAGACGGCTTTAAAGTGACCATTCTCAGCGGCGAGGTTTTCCAGACCAAAAACGTGCTGCTGGCCATCGGTCGGCGCGGAAGCCCGAGAAAACTGGGTATTCCGGGTGAATCACTTGAAAAAGTAGCCTACAAACTCCTGGAACCGGAAAATATTCAGGGCCGGAAAGTGGTCGTGGTAGGCGGCGGCGACTCCGCCATTGAAGCGGCGCTCGCACTGATGGATCAAAACCAAGTGGTATTGAGTTACCGTAGCGAGGCATTCAGCCGGCTCAAGGTGAAAAACCGGGAAAAACTGGAAGCCGCTATCCGGCACAACAAACTGGAAGTACTGCTGAAAAGTAATCTCACCCGGATCGAAGAAGGAAATGTATTGATGAGTACCGAAGCAAACCCGACACCGGTTGCCATGGAAAACGATCTGGTGTTCATTTTTGCCGGCGGGGAACTACCGACACAGTTTTTGGAAAAAGCAGGCGTCCGGATTACCAAGCGGTTCGGATATACTGTGAAGAAGCATAAATAG
>ENA-UOWO01004444-UOWO01004444.1-activated-sludge-metagenome-genome-assembly--contig:-NODE-4444-length-15490-cov-4.847425_pt1 | contig 15490 bp, 18 predicted proteins | sample MGYA00238148_ERZ761564 | MGnify/ENA primary metagenome ERZ761564 (study PRJEB28885, sample SAMN05720194) | activated sludge metagenome | isolation source: Anaerobic digester | place: USA...
AGTGATACAGCACCCAATACAATTATGAGTTGCCAACCCCAAAGATGAATTTTGCTAAGTGTATCATTAAACAACCTGGTTTTTAATACACGTTGCATGATATAATATGAACCTCCGAAAATCGCATTACCTACAAATGCAAAAATTACTGCATTCGTATGCAAAGGTCTCAAACGTCCAAAAGTGGTATAAGGGATCCCCAAATTTAACGCAGGATAAGCAAGCTGAAAAGCGATAACTATTCCTACTAGCATTCCTACTATACCCCAAAATAAAGTGGCATAACCAAATTGTTTTACAATCTTATTGTCGTAATAAAATTTTTCTACTTGCATATCTATTTTTTATTTTCGTTTTTAATATTGTCTTCAAAAAAAATTCGATGAGCGGGTGAATAATCATCATCAAATTGTCCTGTTTTAACACTCCAGATATAAGCACCTAAAAAACTGAGCGCTACAACCAGACTAACAGAAAGAAGGAAAATAATGACATTCATAAAGAATAATAATTTGAATACACAAAAGTATATTTATGACTTAGCGCATAAAATGGTATTCGTCAAACTGAAATATGATTTTTATCATGAATTTAAACCGGTCATATATTTTGATTAATCAAATTTCATTGCTTGCTTGTTTCTTGATGCAATAATTTGTTCAGAAATTCAACAATAAAATGGTAGGAAGTGAGTTATTATCTATCAAAAATCTATATCTTATGTTAACAAAATTCTTCTGTGTAACCACAGCTATTATACTATCTATTGTGTTTATTTCTTGTAAAAAAAGAAGGATATCATTCCAGATATCATCTCTTATCCAAATTATTCCCAGTTAAAAGTGGGCAATTATTTGATCTATCAACAGTTTAATTTTGATGCCTATGGTAATGTAACGCCTACTAGTTTTTATGATAGCTGTTATATTGAAAAAGATACGATTGTGAATGGAAAGACCTATTTCAAAATGTTTCGACCAGGTTATTTAGGCACAAATCCAATTTCTTTTTTACGCGACTCGTTACATTATTTAGTAAATCTTGAAGGCAAAATTCTTTTTTCATCGCAAGATTTTACTAGTGTTCTGAATTCATATTTTATTAAAGCAACTGCAACAGACACGGTTTGTCAGGTGAATTTACAAATGAAAGATAAAGCCCTCAATTATACATCGCCTGCCGGTAATTTTATTACTTCAAATGCAGTTGAAACCTTCAATATGTTTCCTCGTTGGATTGGTTCTGGCAATCCAAGATATAAACAAACTCGATACGCCGAAAGTATTGGTATTATAATGGAAACACTACCTTTTTTTGCTTCGAATAGAGATTATGTAGAACGAAGGTTAGTAAGATATCATTTGAACTAATCAATTAAATGATATCATTCTGTATTTAGTAAAATCCCTCTAAAACGGGTACTAATTTAAAACTCGGTATGACTCCTGAAGTACGCCATACTTCTTTACCTTGCTTAAAAACAACTAAGGTTGGCACACCTTGTATTTGATAGGTTTGGGCTAGTCCAGGATTTTTATCAATATCAATTTTGTATATCGTTACTTGATCTCCAACTTTCGATTTAACCTCTTGCAATATCGGTTTCATTGTTTTACATGGACCACACCATTCTGCAAAAAAGTCAATTAGTACAGGTTTATCTGATTGTATCATCTCGCTAAACTTTGCCATGTTGATTTGATTTATTTTTTAAGTAACGATTATAAATAATTTTTGTTCCAATATAGGCAATTAATATGACACTGATAGAAGAAGCTGGCATTAAAATAGCTGCAATCACAGGTTTCATATTAGCGCTCACGGCAATTGAAAGCCCAATAATATTGTAAAATAAGGAGTAAATGAATGTTCCAATAATTAATTTCTTAACAGCTTTGGCGCTTTGAATAAACTTAAATAGATCGGCAGTTTTTGATGTATTTAAAATAGCATCTGAAGCTGGCGAGAATGAAAAATTCGCATCTACTACAGATATTCCAAGATCACTCTGTTTCAATGCACCAGCATCATTAATTCCATCTCCAATCATCAAAACCTTTTCATTTTTTTCTTGAAGTGTTTTGATATAATCTAGTTTGGCTTGCGGCGATTGCTGAAAGAGGAGGGTAGCGCCATCTGGAAATAAATGCTTCATCTGCTCATAAGATGATTGATTATCGCCACTTAATAAACTTAATTTATAGTTGGTTAAATTGCCAAGTAACTCTTCAACCCCTGATTTGATAATATTTGAAACAACAAAATATCCATTTTTAACTTTATCAATTGAAAAGTAAACCAAGGATCCTTTTATATTTTCAATTTCTTGTAAACCTACAAATTGCGCGCTTCCAATTTTTATATATTGATCATCATGCCAAGCCTCTACACCTTTTCCAGCAAGTTCTTTTATATGATGAATTTCTTTCTTGTCTATTTCATGATAGTACTTCACGATGACCTTACTCAAAGGATGCGATGAATGGCTGATGACTGATAAAATAATAGCCATATCATCTTTTGAACATGATTCTGTAAATAGTTGAATCTCCTGTTTATTGATTTCGGATAATGTGCCCGTTTTGTCAAATACAATGTGATCAATTTGTGATAGCGTGTTAATTGTCTCAACATTTTTTACAAACATGCCTTCTTTTGAAAAGAGTTCTATGATGAATCCATAAGTATATGAAGAAGCAAGTAAAAGAGTGCAAGGGCAAGCTACAATAAGCACTGCTGTAAATGCATTCCAAGCATTCGTAGCATCAGTGATTTGCCAAAAAATGTAGGATGTGGTTGCAATCAACAGCAAAATAGCAGAGAAATATTTGCTAATTGTTTCAATAAAGGTAGCTGTTTTGTCTTTTGTTTTTTTGAATGCTTGATTATTCCAAAGAGATGTAAAACTGTTTTGTGAAAATGGTTTTATTGAAACTACTTCAATGGCTGTATTTTGAATTTTGCCTCCAGCATAAATAATTTCGCCAGTCTTGATTGTAGTTAATTCATTCTCACCCGTTACAAAACTGTAGTCAATTTCAGCAGATCTTGAACTCAAAATACAATCAACTGGAATAATTTCTTGATGATGAAGTCTTAAGATATCGCCTTCGTTCACATCTTGAATTTTCTTTATTTTTTCTACACCATTTTCAAGAATTGCAATTGAAATTGGGAAATATGATTTATAATCTCTATTGAATTTTAAATTGGTAAACGTTTTGTATTGTAAAGATCTGCCTATCAACATAAAAAAAACAATACCACTCATACTATCTAAATAACCTGCACCTTGATTAGTTACAATTTCATAGATACTTCGAACAAACGTGATGGTTATAGCAAGGGCAATAGGCGCATCAATATTTAAAAATCGTTGTTTAATACTTGACCATGCGTTTATGAAAAATTCTTGTGCAGCATAAAAAAATACGGGTAATGATAATAAGAGATTCGCATATCTAAAAAATATGGAGATCGTTTTATTCTCACTAAATTCTAATCCCAAATATTCTGGAAAACTGATCAACATAATATTTGCAAAACAAAATCCAGCAATACCTAATTTAATTGTCGATTTTCTATCTACAGGCGATTTATCTTTCTCTTCATAATCTTGTAAAGTGATATAGGGTTCGTACCCTACAGAGGCTAATAATTCAGCTAACTGACGTAATGTGATAATTTTTTGATGAAATGAAATGCTTACTTTTTTCTCATTAAAATTTACTTGTGATGAGATAATACCCTCGTTTAATTTGTGCAAGTTTTCGAGCAACCATAAGCATGAACTACAATGAATTTGCGGCAAATAAAATTGAACTTGCGTTTGTTTGTCATTTTTAAATGTATATATTTTGGCAGCGATTGATTCATCGTCTAAAAATTGAAACTTAACTTCATTAACTTTTACTAATGTATTGCCTGGCGTTTCGTTTAAACAATAGTAGCCTTCAAGTTCATGTTGATTTAAAATAGAATAAACACTCTTACATCCTGAACAACAAAACAATTTGTCGCCAATATGAATCTCATCATTTACACATTCCTCACCGCAGTGATAACATTTATTTTTTAGCTTTATCATCATTTTCTAAAAGATTAGTTATCAAAAAGCGAATCCTTCTTTGAAGTGGTTGTAAAAGTGTTTTTCTTTAGTGTCTTGTATTTCGATCATATTCAACTTTAAATTTGAAAGTAAAGTTTGTAGTTCAATCACGCTATGATTTTGATTGCTTTGTATAAAAAAATCTGAACCAATTTGAATCGCTTTTGATATATGATTTAGCATCGCAGTATAATGAACCTTCGTATTTTTTAATGCACTCGTATTTTCAGATTGAATATGTTCATCCGAAAGTTTAATGATGTATGGAAATAAAACTAGTTTTTCTTTACGATAAAGTTCATCGAATTCTTCGTAAATTTTCTTCTGCAACATATCAAGAACTTCAACATCATAATCTACTCTTAGATTTTGAATATACTCTTCAAGTTTATTGATCTCTGAATAAATAAAGGGATAATAATCATGAATCAGTACTTGTGTAAAAGACTGCAAAGACATATTTTTTAAATCTGAAATATGAATATCTGAATAATTGACCATCACGAATTGTTTAAATGTAAAATTCCAATTAGCGAGGATTAATTTTCATGATATTTCATGAGTTAAAACATGATTTTTGTCATGTTTTAAAATAATCAAATTATCTAAATCAGTTAATCTAAAATATTAGCTGTCTTTACAAGTTTAGCGAGGTCGGTAATGATGATTTTTTTGCCGCTCAATTGAATGATATGATCTTTATTCATTTCAGAAAGTAATCGGATAGCAGTTTCTGTAGCGGTACCCACAATATTCGCGATATCTTCTCGACTAAACATTGCATTGATAGTTTTGCCATCTTCTTCAAAACCATAGGTTTCTTTAATAAATAAAAGGGCTTCAGCTACTCGTTCACGCACAGGTTTTTGGGCAAGATGTGTAATTTGTAATTCAGCCTTTTTCAAATCATCTGATAAAAGTTTCATCATTTCCATTGAAAGTGAAACATCTTTTTGCAAGATACCTAAAAAGAGTTCTTTAGGAATGAAACAAACACCACAATCTTCAATAGCAATTGCCGAAGAACTATAAAAATCGCCACTTAATAAAGCCCTATAACCGAGAGGGTCTCCAGCTTTTACTAAACGATGAATTTGTTCCTTGCCATCATCGCCCATTTGCGATAGTTTTATTTTTCCATAATTTACGCAGTACACACCATGAGGTCGGGTGCCTTCTTTAAAAATGGTTTCTCCTTTTTTATAAGCACTGCAAACTTTTTCAGTATTTATTTCTGCCATCATATCATATTGGGCATTACAAAATACATTTGTAAATCTTTTAGCACAATGAGCGCAGTCAGCGTTTTTTAAATGTTCAAAAGCCATATCCTACAAAAATATTCAATAAAAGTCAGTAACAAAGCATTCTTTACAAAACTTATACAATGATTTTTATAGTATAGATCTGAAAATTAATTTGTTGAATTCAAGACTTCATATCTGAGATTTGACTGGCTACATTTTTTAGCTTGCCTCCTCCCTTTTTTTGATATTATCGCCACTAAAATTCTCAGGTTTGCATTATGATATAGATGAAATTAAAAATAATTTGAAACTCAATATGCTTGTTTGTCATAGTACCAATTGGTCTTAATCTTGACATAATTAGTGTTTCAGAAACTTACTTCGGTAAATAAGTGAATTCGTGTCGTCATCTTCAGTATTACCGCAAAATCTGGGTTAAATTATATTGATAGTAGGTATATTCAAGATGATACAAGAAATCGGCAGAATTGAATATCTTAATAAAAAAAGGCTTTCCGAAGAAAGCCTTAATAATAACTATTTTAAAAAAGTATACTAGTACTCTCTTTTCTTATAGCCGCCACCGCCGCCTCTGTTATTATCTCTGTAGCCACCGCCGCCGCCGCCAGTGCCTTCAGTTTTAGGACGAGCTTCGTTCACACGAAGTTCAAGACCCATAACTTCTCTACCATTTAACCCGTCAATTGCGCTTTGCGCAACATCGTCAGGCATCTCAACAAAACCGAAACCACGGCTACGTTGGGTAAATTTGTCCATAATAATTTTTGAGGAGATCACTTCTCCGAATTCAGAGAAAAGGCTCAATAATTCTTCATCCTTCATTTTGAATGGGATGTTTGCTACATAAATGTTCATTGTATAAAAATATAAGATGACGAAGATAAACTTTGTTTTCCGATAATTCCAAATATTTAGACTTTTTTCTTCGCCTTAGAAGCAAATATTGCATGCATTCTTTTTCCTTCAAGTTTTGGCATTCCTTCAAGTGTGCCATATTCTGCTAAACGCTCAGCAAATTTCAAAAGTATTAATTCGCCACGATCTTTAAACATGATAGCACGGCCCTTAAATTGAACATAAGCTTTTACTTTATTGCCATCTTTTAAAAAGTTTTCTGCATGCTTGGCCTTAAAGTCAAAATCATGATCATCAGTATTTGGTGTAAAGCGTATTTCTTTCACTTCACTTTTTGATGATTTCGCCTTGAGTTCTTTTTCTTTACGTTTTTTCTCATAAAGAAACTTGTTGTAATCGACGGCTCTACAAACCGGTGGATCGGCTTGAGGCGATATTTCAACTAAATCTACCTCTAAATCTGCGCAAATTCTAAGCGCTTCTTCAATACTATAAACACCTGGTTCAAGGTTTTCTCCTACAAGACGAACTTGTGGTAAGGTAATTTCACGGTTAATTCTGTGTTCTCGTTCTCTTTTAAAAGGACGTCTAAAATTGTTTCTTGGCTGCATTCAAAGTTTTAATGTGTGACAAATGTAGATTTTTTATTTGATTCTTACTTATTAATTTAAGAAGATTTTTTGTTTGATTAATTTCTGAGATTCACTGTTTGATAGATAAAACATGCATAACTCAAACGCTTCATTTTATAAACGATATGTTTTAAAAGAATGTTTTTTTTATTTTTATAAACGCAAACTAAGTTTTAATTAAAGTTTAAATCAATTTCTTTCACGTTTTCGGATATGGTAAGACGCCCTGCTGTTTTCTGTTTAATTTCATCCAGACTAACGCCAGGTGCATATTCAATACATTCAAATCCCTCTGGTGTTATATTAAAAACACCCAAATCTGTCACAACTTTTTTAACGCATTTTAAACCTGTAATAGGGAGTGAACATGTTGGAAGTAATTTTGATCGACCTGCTTTATCAGTATGTTGCATAGCTACAATAATATGTTTTGCACTAGCCACCAAATCCATTGCACCGCCCATTCCTTTCACTAATTTATTTGGAACTTTCCAATTAGCGATATCACCATTATCAGCAACTTCCATTGCGCCTAATACAGTTAAATCAACCTTGCCGGCTCTTATCATGCCAAAACTCATAGCACTATCAAAAAATGCTGAGCCTGGTAAAGTTGTAATCGTTTGTTTGCCGGCATTAATTAAATCGGCATCTTCTTCGCCTTCTAAAGGAAAGGGGCCCATTCCCAATAAGCCATTTTCGCTTTGTAAAACTACCTCAATACCATGAGGAATATAGTTAGCAACTAAAGTTGGGATGCCTATTCCAAGGTTGACATAATACCCATCCTTTAATTCTTGTGCAATTCTTTGTGCAATATGATTTTTATCTAATGCCATTTTTTAATTCGTTGAAGTTGCGAAAATACTAATTTGAAAGTAATTAGATTAATATTTTATTGCGAGTGTCGTTTAATTAATTGATCTTAATTTCTGATGGAATAAAAATTGAATAATTGCCTTGGTGTTTAATAATATCACGCACGATGGTGGATGAAAATGAACTGTAAATTGGACTACAAGTTAAAAAAACAGTTTCAATAGATGAGGCTAAAGTTTTATTCATGTCGGCGATTGACTTTTCGTATTCATAATCAAGGGTGTTTCGAATACCGCGTAAAATAAAATTTGCCTCAATCGCTTTACAATAATCTACCGTTAAACCACTATATGAATGAACTTCAACTTTGGGTTCATTTTTAAAGATATCATTCATCCAAGCAATTCGTTGTTCAAGACTAAACATGGGTTGTTTGTTTGAATTGCTTCCTACACCAATTACAATTTTATCAAATAGAGGCAATGCTCTATTGATGACATCGGTATGTCCTAATGTCATTGGGTCAAATGTTCCAGGAAAAAGTGCAATTCGCATATCTTACATTTATTTTAATTGTTCAGTTTTGTTGCATAATAAAAAACGCAAGCCCTAAAGTTAGCGAATAAATTGTCGTTTTCGCTCAAATACTAATGATCTAAAGTTGATGCAGGGGCGTTTACTTCTTCTTTAGGCTCATTGATAAAAATACTAAAGATGGTTGTACCATAGCTTTTTGATCTATTGAACATAGGATGATTTTCATAATTATTTCGAGGCGTATGTTCTAATATAAACCAGCCATCTTGATTCAACATATTTTTTTCGAAAATTAGTTTTGGAATATCATCAATATTTTTAAGTGCATAAGGAGGTCCAGCAAAAATGAAATCAAAAGAGGTGGTACAGTTTTTTATAAATGTAAACACATCCATTTTTAAAATTTTGAAGTTCTCAAATTTTAATTCTGCAACAGTTTTTTTTATAAATTCAATGGTGCCATGATCTTGTTCAACCAGTGTTAAATTCGTACATCCTCGCGAGGCGAGTTCATAACTAATACTGCCTGTTCCTCCAAATATATCTAGCGTTACCAAATCCTCAATATCTAAATTATTTTGAATAATATTAAACAAACCTTCTTTTGCTATATCGGTAGTAGGCCGAGCGGGCATATTGGTTGGCGGATGAAATTTTCGTCCTCCATGTATTCCACTAATTATGCGCATGTGACTAATGAAAATAAATTGAAAAAATAATGTGTGGGTTGATCAAATAAGGTTTCAGGGTATTGTAAATTGCCTATTCGATTGCCATATTTTACTGATGGGAAATATTGAATTAATTCATTGTAAACGATCGGTACCCGAATTGATTCGCCAAATAATTGAATCGACATTTTATCCTTACTAATTTTTTGAACTTCAATAAAATTAGCAATATGATAGGTAATATCTGTTATACTCACATCAGCTAATATTTTATGTAATATCAAATCCTTTTTTAAATAAAAACTAAGGGAGGCACAATCATCTTTAATAATGATAAAGGCTGTATACGAATTATCGCCAGCTGTTAAAGAAGGATAATTATTTAGTATACATGAACTTGCATCGTAAAAAGTGACATTCTTATAAATAGATCCTAGAAAACCAACCGTTGATTTTTTTAGACTATAAATTGAAATTTTGTCTTGACTTATCTCTTGCGTGAAAAGCGATTCTTCATCATTCAGTTCATGAACGAATTGATAATAATCTTGAATATGTTCTTTTGCGTATAAAATTTTTGGCACTAAGGTCGATTTCAATGTATCAATCGCAATCTTTACATTATTTACATTTTTAAAAACTGGATCAGAGAGTATCTCATTAAAATCGTTTTTGCCAATAACCTTATCTTCAAAGTAATAATGTTTCAATAAGTAGATAATCGAATTCTCCTTATTGCTTAGTGCATAGGATAAATAATTTCGTCCAATTAAAATACTACATGTATAATTTGAATAGTCTTTTATGTTTGAAAGATTATTGTCTATCTGTATTGTTGGTTTCAAATTCTCTTGATATTGAATCACAATATTAGAAATATTTAGTCGAATTTAAAAATTGCTTACAACCTGAACTTGGATATTATATTTAAATGATGCGTTTTTTTTCTCTTTAAGTTCATGATGAATACCCTACTTTTGCCATCTTATGCAATCAGAGAGCAGTTTACAGGTTAAAAATACATATCAAAATATTTTGAAAATTGCGTTGCCTATTAGTATTGCTATTTTAATTCCGCAACTTAATATTTTAACCAATACCTTGTTTCTTGGATATTACCAACCAAGTTATTCGCATTTTACAACACAAGATTTATTGGCAGCTTCAGGATTGGCTGGAATTTACTATCTTACTATTGTAATGGTTGATTACGGTTTAGTTTCAGGAATATTGATGATGATGAGCAGAAAAGCTGGCGAAGATGATCGGAAAGGAGTGGGGCTATTATTTTCAAATGGATTATTATTGTGTATAGGTTTGAGTTTGCTTTTAATGTTTATTTCATTCTATTTTGCGCCTTGGTTATTTAAAGCAACTATACACGAACAAAATGTTCAAGAAGCAGCAATTTCTTTTATTAAAATTCGACTTTGGGGATTACCTTTTATGGTGGTTTGTCAAATGACCAATAGTTTTTTTCTCTCATTGTCAAAATCTAAATTAATCATGGTTGGTACTATTGTGCAAACCGTTGTTAATATTTTATTTGATTATTTATTGATATTCGGCATCGGTATTTTTCCTGAAATGGGTATTGAAGGAACTGCCTTGGCTTCTGTGATTTCAGAATTTTCATACATGGTTGTTGCTATGAGTATGATTCATTTGAGTAAATCATTTTATGATTTTTCGTTGCGTTATTTTAAAAATATAGATTGGGTTTTGATGAAGCAAATGTTTATCAAATCATCGCCATTAATTATTCAGTACTTTTTAAGCATCGGTGCCTGGGAAGTGTTTTTTATTTATGTTGAACATTTAGGTAAAACAGAATCTGCTTTATCACAAATATTTAGAAGTGTATTCGGATTAGTTGGCGTAGCTGCATGGGCATTGGGTTCAACATGTAATTCGATGGTGAGTAATTTAATTGGTCAGCATGCTTTGGATGATGTCATTCCACTGATTAAAAAAATTATTTTGATCAGCTTTTTAGTGGCTTTGGTTATCGGACTGCCAGTGATTATGTTTCCTAGATATGTTCTTGGTTTGCTAACAAACGATCAGCATTTAGTTGAAACAGGAATTACCTCACTGCGTATTGTCGTTGTTGCCACTTGGATGTTATCAGTTGCCACAATTATTTACAATGCTGTTGTTGGTACTGGCAATACGAAAATGAGTATGGTATTTGAATTTGTTGCCATTATTTTTTATGTCGGATATATTACCGTTGTAATTGAAATTATGCGGTTACCGCTTCCATTTGCATGGTTATCTGAATTCGTTTACTGGTTCTCATTGTTTACACTTGGCTTTCTTTATTTCTATACAGGAAGATGGAAAAAAGGTTTGACCATTGCAAAAGCTTAGATATCAATTGGAGTCATTGATTTATTTTAATCGTCGTCGAATGCAATTTCGTAATTTTCTTTTAGCAACATAGATGGATTTATTTATAAACGCAAAACGAAAATATGATTGATCATTGTTGGTAAAATTATTCGTGTTGAGTAAAAACTTAATTTTCAATTTTTCAATGTGATGAGTAATTAGGGTAGCATTAAAAACTAAATCTTTCTCGAGTTTATGAACAAGCCGACTACCCATTGAAATTATAAAGGTGTGAATAAGGTAACTCTTGTATTTTTTTGTGTAAGACTTCAGACACTAAATGTTTAACCTTTGTGTTGTTGAAACAATACCGTTACAACAATATTTAAAAGTCGAAATGAAATGCAATTCAGAAGTTCAGTCAGACGTTCAAAATGACATCAAATGTGAAATCCTATGAATACGCTAGGTATCTGGCATTTGAAAAATAAATTCACAGCAGAATACGACCACGCATTAATGGACTAATAAATTAAAGAACCGTGGAAGTAATTCCTATATCCGTTTTATTGAATCATGAAAATATCTTTTTACATCTTAACTGTTATCTTCTCTATGTTCACACCAAATGCAATGTCTCAAACGCTTGAAGTTGTTCCTTATGTGGATTTAAAAAAATATGCAGGTAAGTGGTATGAGATTGCATCAATACCTCAACGATTTCAAAAAGGATGTAATTGCACAACGGCTGAATACACGCTAACAGATAAGGATTATGTGATAGTTGAAAATAGATGTAATAAGGACAGCATCAACGGAAAACTATCTTATATCAAAGGCAAAGCTTTTGTGGATGAAAACAGCGAGAACGCAAAACTAAAAGTGCAATTTTTTTGGCCTTTCAAAGGCAAGTATTGGATAATAGATTTGGCTAACGATTATAGCTATGCTGTGGTTGGTCATCCTAACAGAAAATACTTGTGGATACTTTCAAGAACAGCAATTATGAATGATAACACGTATAAAGAAATTATTTCCCGAATAAAAGAAAAAGGATTTGACATTTCAAAAATTAAGCGCACTAAACAACAGTAAGAATTAAGCAAAAAAAAATAAAATGATACGAAAATTCAAAACTGGAGAATATAGAATTTATTCGATAAAAATGAATCCGATCAACTACAAATGAAGAGCCTTTGAAACGTTTAACACATTCATTGATACCAATAATTACGAGCTACAAATAACAGATTTCAAAACACTTAAATTTCGAAAAATAATCATTAAAAATAAAAACATGAAAATACTAATAGTCTTAACCTCTCATAGTGAATTAGGAAATTCTGGAGAAAAAACTGGATTCTGGATAGAAGAATTTGCATCTCCTTATTTTGTTTTAGTTGATGCTGGAGCAGAAATAACCATTGCATCACCCAAAGGCGGACAACCACCAGTTGACCCCAAAAGTGAGCTGGTAGATGCGCAAACGCCTGCAACAATAAGGTTTTATAAAGATGAAATTGCTATAGATAAAGTAGCAAATTCTTTTAAACTTGGTGAAATAAAATATGAAGATTATGATGCCGTTTTTTATCCTGGTGGACACGGTCCTTTATGGGATTTGGCATTCGATGAAAGTTCAATTAAATTAATTGAAAATTTTTATAATCATCAAAAACCAATTGCTTTCGTATGTCACTCACCTGCTGCTTTAATTAATGTTAAAGCAGAAAATGGAGAGCCACTTGTAAAAGGTAAACACTTGACAAGTTTTTCAAATTCAGAAGAAGAAGAAGTTAAGTTAACACAAGTAGTGCCATTTTTATTAGAAGATAAACTGAAAGAGCTAGGTGCGCATTATACAAATAGCAGCAATTGGGAATCTTATGTGCAACAAGATGGGTTACTATTAACAGGTCAAAACCCTGCTTCTTCAGAAGGCGTTGCCAAATTGCTATTAAAAATGCTCAAAGGAGAAGAGACAAAACATTCATAATTAAAAAAAATAAATCATGACATTTCAAACGATCAATCCAACAAACAATAAAGTAGTAAAATCATTTGATGAAATGACTGATGCTGTTGTTGACAAAGCGATTTCACAAGCAGCTATTGCTTATGAAGAATGGAAACAAACTGACTATCAAACACGAGCACAGTTACTATTTGCTGTTGCTGGTTTGCTTCGTGCAAAAAGAAAGGAGTTTGCTAAAATCATTACTTTAGAAATGGGTAAACTTTATTCACATGCTGAAGGCGAAATAAAACTAAGTGCTGAAATTTTCGACTACTATGCCAAAAATGCTGAGGGATTGTTGAACGACAAAATTTTAAATCCTATTCATGGAAAAGCATTCATTCGATCTAGCCCGATTGGTGTTTTATTGGGAATTCAACCATGGAATTTTCCTTTTTATCAAGTAGCCCGTTTTGCTGCACCTAATATTATGATTGGCAATACAATTTTAATAAAGCATGCAATGAATGTACCTCAATGTGCCATGGCCATTGAAGAAATATTTAAAGAAGCCGGGGCGCCATCAGGACTTTATACTAATTTATTAGTATCTCATGAACAAATTGAAAAAATCATTGGAGATAAACGAATTAGAGGGCTATCGCTTACAGGTAGTGAAGCAGCAGGAGCAACTGTTGCAGCACAGGCAGGCAAACATCTTAAAAAATCAGTTTTAGAATTAGGTGGAAGCGATGCATTCATTATTCTGGAAGATGCTGATATTGACAAAGCAGTTGAATGGGCTGTTGTAGGAAGAATTAACAATAACGGTCAATGTTGTGTGGCATCCAAAAGGTTTATAGCCGTAGAAAGTATCGCAGATGCATTTCTTGAAAAGTTTAAACATAAAATGGCTGACATTGTTGTAGGTGACCCGATGGAAGAGACAACCCAACTAGGGCCGCTTTGCTCTGAAGATGCAGCCGCAAAAATTGCTGACCAAGTGAAAAGGGCAGTTGATGGTGGGGCGAAAATTTTGTTAGGTGGTAATAGAGTTGATAGAGATGGTGCTTATATGCAAGCCACAATTTTAACAGATATAAAGCCTGACAATCCTGTTTTTTATGAAGAGTTTTTTGGTCCCGTTGCGCTATTCTTTAAAGTAAAAAATGAAGAAGAAGCTATCGCATTGGCCAACAATTCACCCTATGGATTGGGTGGTTCGGTGTTTACGCAAGATATTGAACGGGGCAAACGAGTTGCAAATCAAATAGATACTGGAATGGTTTTTATTAACCACCCGACATGGACTCAAGCTGACCTTCCCTTTGGAGGAACAAAAGGATCGGGTTATGGAAGAGAAATGGCAGAGTTAGGCTTAGATGAATTTGTAAATAAAAAACTAATTAGAATTAGCGAACTTAGTGATCCATTTTAATAAATAAAAATCATAATTAACAATGAAAATAGTCCTAATAATAGTCGGAATAATTGCTATTTTATTTATAGTATTTCAAATCTATATATCAATGTCAACAGGCAAAACAGAAACTCAGTTATACAAAGTAATCAGAGTGGAGAAGGATTTTGAAATCAGGTTCTACCCATCTACCACAATGGCTGTGATTACATCTTCTGCTAAAACTTACAAAGAACTAGGTAGTTCTGGTTTTACAAAATTAGCAGGTTATATTTTTGGAGGAAATAAAGACAAAAAACAAATTGCTATGACTTCTCCAGTACATATGGACATTGGCGATTCTGTTTCAAGTATGAGCTTTGTAATGCCTGCAAACTACAATAAAGATAATTTGCCGTTGCCCAATAATGCTGAGGTCACTATTAAGATAGCACCTGATGAATATGTGGCTGCTATAAAGTTTGTTGGGTTTGCCTCACAAGAAGCGATAAAAAAGTACACAGTGATGCTTGAAAATGCTTTAAAGGAAAAACAGATTTCCTACTACGGACACTTTCGATATTTGGGATACAATCCGCCTTATCAAATATTTGGCAGAAGAAATGAAATTATAGTCGCACTCAATTGGGATGAAAAATAAATTGAGGCTAATATTAAAATTGGGTCATTCATCATAATACTCAAATAAGGAGAATATCAATTTTTAGTTCATCAAATTAAATCTGAAATCAAATATAAATCTAGAATCATCAATTGAATATTTTAAAACTTTAAACGAAATCTAATACTAAAATCATTATGAAAAATTACAGATTATTTGCCAAAACTAAAGTCGGTTCTATTGAAATGAAAAATCATATTGTGATGGCACCATTGACACGATGTCGCG
>ENA-UOWO01004446-UOWO01004446.1-activated-sludge-metagenome-genome-assembly--contig:-NODE-4446-length-15486-cov-7.494394_pt1 | contig 15486 bp, 16 predicted proteins | sample MGYA00238148_ERZ761564 | MGnify/ENA primary metagenome ERZ761564 (study PRJEB28885, sample SAMN05720194) | activated sludge metagenome | isolation source: Anaerobic digester | place: USA...
ACTGCGAAGAAGGCCGCCCCGGCCAAGAAGGCCCCGGCGAAGAAGGCTGCCCCGGCGAAGAAGGCCGCTCCGGCCAAGAAGGCCCCTGCGAAGAAGGCTGCTCCTGCGAAGAAGGCCCCTGCAAAGAAGGCCGCTCCTGCGAAGAAGGCAGCTCCTGCGAAGAAGGCCCCTGCGAAGAAGGCAGCTCCAGCCAAGAAAGCCCCTGCGAAGAAGGCTGCTCCTGCGAAGAAGGCCGCTGCCAAGGCTCCTGCGAAGAAGGCGGCCGCCAAGAAGGTCGTGGCCAAGAAGGCTGCCAAGGCTCCTGCGAAGAAAGCCGCTGCCAAGGCTCCTGCAAAGAAGGCTGCAGCGAAGAAGGCGCCCGCTACCCCAGCCGCTGCTCCGGCGGCGGCCAAGCCCGCCGCGCCGGCTGCCAAGACGACCCTCAGCCCTCAGGCTGCATGGCCGTTCCCTACAGGCTCCAAGCCATAACGCGACGGTCCGCGTATGCGGGCTTTCGTTTGCAAGCAACCCGGCTTCGGCCGGGTTTTTTTGTGCGCCCGAGAACGAGCCGGCGTCTACAAGTCCAGAACTCCGGTGTCGATCTGGTGGTTTTGTCCGCCTCTTGACGCGATCTTCAACGCGCCGATGCGGTTGCCCAGTTCGACGCAGCGAAGCAGTGGCCAGCCACGCTCCAGCCCATACAGCAATGCTGCGCGGAAAGCGTCCCCGCAGCCGGTCGGGTCGATGACCTCGGTGGCCGGGATGCCCGGCACGTGGGTGCATTGGCCCTGCACCCACACGTCGCAGCCTTCCGCCCCCAGTGTCACGACGACACCTGCCAGATGCGAGGTGGAGAGCGACTCGAGCGTCTCGCCTGTGCGGTCGCACAGCATGCGGGCCTCATAGTCGTTCACGGCGACCCAGCGCGCCTGCGCTACGAAGCGCCTCAGATCGCTGCCGTCGAACATGGGCAGTCCCTGCCCCGGATCGAAGACAAACGGGATGCCAGCGGCTGCCAGTTGCGCTGCGTGTTCGATCATTGCGTCGCGGCCATCGGGCGCAATGATGGCGATGCGGATGTCTTCTCGCGCAGGCACAGCAGTGCCTTGTGCGCACTGCATGGCCCCAGGGTGGAACGCGGTGATCTGGTTGTTGCTGCTGTCGGTGATGATGATCGCCTGCGCTGTGAAGCTGTCGGAGATCGTCGCGATGTGTTCGGTGGTGACGTTCCACCCTTTGAGTCGCTGCAGGTATTCCGCTCCATCAGTGCCCAGCGCGGCAAGCACGACCGGTTCCCCGCCCAACTGCTTCAGCGTGTAGGCGATGTTGCCGGCGCAGCCTCCGAATTCGCGCCGCAGGGTCGGTACGAGAAACGACACATTCAGGATGTGCACCTGATCGGGGAGGATCTGTTCGGCAAAACGACCGGGAAAGGTGGTGATGGTGTCGAACGCAAGTGATCCGCAAATCAACGCAGGCATGGGGGCTCCGGTGAGGGGGCGGGCGTCGTCACCGACGGCCCGACAGGGTCAGATCGATCGCGACCCGAAACGGGCCTCAATCCTTATTTGGCGATGGATCTCAGGGGTAGAAGACCTCTACGGTGTAACCGCTGACGCGGCGGCCTGTGACAGAGAAGCTCACGGAAAGCAGCGCGTCTGCGCCAGGCACCAACCGGGGGTCGCCGACCTGGAAGTCGGCGGGAGACAGCGAGCGGCGGGACACCAGTTCGCCGTCAGCACCGGTGAGGCTCAGGTCAAGCGACGGCATCGCGATCGGCAATTCGCCCCGGTTGCGCAGGGTCACGGCCAGACGCAGCGCATTCGAGGCTCCCTCGCGCTGCAGACTGGAATCCGCCTGGGTCAGCGCGGTGCTTTCGATGCTGACGTCATCGATGCGCCGCAACGGTTCGAGCCGGCAACCAAAAAATTCGCAGTAGTGCTGCAGCCAGGGAGTCGACTCGGGCCATTGCGCTGCAATGTACTGACGATAGTGACCCGCGACCTGCAGTGCCAGGCCCAGCGCAGCCGTCAACGCCAGCGCGACCAGGGCCGCACGCACCGGCGACTGCTCCCACCATTCCTCGCGTTCGGCCTGTCGCACGAAGTCGGGCGTGGACGGCGCCGATTCGCTGTCGGCCTCGTTGCCAGCGACTTCCGCCGCTGCTCTTGCATCTGTATGGGCTTCGGCACTGGGCGAAGCCTGTTCGGAAATCGGCGCTTCGGTCCTGGCGGGGGACTCTGACTCGAGGTCGGCCTGGTCCGCTGGCAGCCCGATGTCTGCGTCGAACTCGTTGCGCAGGCCCTCGGGCCACTGGGGGGCGGGAGCTTGTGGTTCGATCTCGATGTGATCGATGTCGGGTGACTCGAGCGAACCTGACGGTTCGTCCTGCTCTGCGAGCAAATGCCGTTCGCCGAAATTCGAGGGTGCCGGTTCGGGCACGCTTTCAGTCGATGACCCGGAGTCAGGGGCATCGGCGAACGGCTCTGGCGACTCCTGTGACTCCGGTGCAACCGAGGTCGCTTCAGGCGGCTGCCACGCGGGGGGAGCCTCGTGGTCGAGATCGAACAGCGTTTGCTGTGCGTTGAACACCGCCTGGCAGCGCCCGCATCGCACCCAGCCGTCCGACACCTTGAGCTGGTCCTGAACCACCCGGAAGATGGTTCCGCATGCGGTGCAACGGGTGGCCAGATTCATCATGGAATGATGCCACGCAGCAGGGTGTTTCCGACTCAGGCCGACCGCTGTGCGGTCATCAAGATCCAGCCGTCTTCGCTGTCGCTGACCGACAGGTCCAGCCAGGGTGCGTAGGCTTCGATGAGTTCGTCAGCCTGCCTCTCCAGGATGCCGGCCAGCACCAGATCGCCATGGGCTTGCACGTGGCCGCACAGCAGCGGTGCCAGCAATTTCAGCGGCGTCGCCAGGATGTTCGCGAGCACGAGCGCGTAGGTGCCGCTTGCCAGGTCGGGCAGGCCGGCCTTCACGTTGACGTGGTTGGCCGTGGCGTTGTCCACCGTTGCCTGGACCGCTGCCGGATCGATGTCGACCGCTTCGACGCCGCGCGCGCCATGCAGCGCGGCGCCGATCGCGAGGATGCCGGAGCCGCAGCCATAGTCGAGCACGCGCAGCCACTGCGCAGCGCGGGCGGGCGTCTGCTGTGCGATCCAGCGCAGGCACATCCGCGTGGTCGGGTGCGTGCCGGTACCGAACGCCATACCGGGATCGAGCCGTATCACCTTCGATGCTGCCGCCGGAGCCTCATGCCAGCTCGGCACGACCCAGAAGCTCGGCGTCACAGGCACCGGTGAAAACTGCGATTGAGTCAGGCGAACCCAGTCCTGATCGACCAGTGGTGTGATCGACTGCAACTGCACCGCGCTGGCCCAGTCCTGCGCCAGCAGCAGGTCGGCTGCATCCTGTGCCGCATCAGCACCATCGAACAGCGCCTTCACGATCGAACGATCCCAGCCGCCGCGCGGGGCCGGCATGCCGGGCTCGCCGAACAAGGCGCGTTCCTCCTCGGTGTTCGCGTCGGCGTCCTCGACCGACACCGAGAGCGCGCCCAGTTCGTCCATCAGCGCATCGGAAACCGATTCAGCCTCATCCTGCGGACACAGCAGCAGCAGTTCGACCATCCCTGTCAGCCAACGATGTGCAGAGCGGCCCGCTCGAGGGGCAGGAGCGATGCAACGAGTTGGTTGTCATTCATCGCTTGTGCTCGCTCATCCAGCCTTCCAGGTAATGGATGCTGGTGCCGCCTTCGACGAACTTCGCGTCGACCATCAACTCGCGATGCAGCGGGATATTGGTCGAAATGCCCTCGATGACCGTCTCTGACAGCGCGATACGCATGCGCGCCAGTGCCTGCTCGCGGGTGTCGCCGTGCACGATGATCTTGCCGATCATCGAGTCGTAGTTCGGCGGCACGAAATAGTTCGTGTAGGCATGCGAATCGACCCGCACCCCGGGCCCGCCCGGTGGATGCCAAGTGGTGATGCGCCCGGGCGATGGCGTGAACTTGTAGGGGTCTTCGGCGTTGATGCGGCACTCGATCGAATGCCCGCGGCACTCGATCTGGCGCTGGGTGAACGGCAGCTTTTCCATCGCCGCGACGCGGATCTGCATCTGCACGATGTCGATGCCGGTCACCAGTTCGGTCACCGGGTGCTCGACCTGCACGCGCGTGTTCATCTCGATGAAGAAGAACTCGCCGTTCTCGTAGAGGAACTCGAACGTGCCTGCCCCGCGGTAGCCGATCTTCTTGCACGCGGCGGCGCAGCGTTCGCCGATGCGTTCGATCACGCGGCGCGGAATGCCCGGTGCGGGGGCTTCCTCGATGATCTTCTGGTGGCGCCGCTGCATCGAGCAGTCACGGTCGCCCAGCCACACCGCATTGCGGTGCTGGTCCGCCAGTACCTGGATCTCGATGTGGCGGGGGTTCTCGAGGAATTTCTCCATGTAGACCGACGGGTTGCCGAAGGCTGCACCTGCCTCGGTGCGTGTCATCTGAACCGCATTCAGCAGGGCGGCCTCCGTGTGCACGACCCGCATGCCGCGGCCCCCGCCCCCGCCAGCCGCCTTGATGATTACTGGGTAGCCGATGGCCCGTGCGGAGCGGACGATCTCGCGCGGGTCCTCGCCCAGGGCTCCCTCACCACCTGGAACGCAAGGAACCCCCGACTTGATCATGGCCTGCTTGGCCGACACCTTGTCGCCCATCAGGCGGATGCATTCGGGCGTCGGCCCGATGAAGGTGAACCCGCTGCGCTCGACGCGCTCCGCGAAGTCGGCGTTCTCGGACAGGAAGCCGTAGCCTGGGTGGATCGCTTCGGCGTCGGTGACCTCGGCGGTCGAGATGATCGCCGGCATGTTGAGGTAGCTGTGCGCCGATGCAGCCGGCCCGATGCACACCGCCTCGTCCGCGAGTTTCACGTACTTGGCGTCGCGGTCTGCCTCGGAATAGACGACCACCGACTTGATGCCCATCTCGCGGCATGCGCGCTGAATCCGCAGGGCGATTTCGCCTCGATTGGCGATCAGTATTTTCTTGAACATCAATGCGCTCGAATCACTCGACGATGAAGAGTGGCTGTCCAAACTCCACCGCCTGGCCGTTCTCGCAAAGGATGCGCGTGACCTTCCCCGACTTGTCGGCCTCGATCTCGTTCATGATCTTCATCGCTTCGATGATGCAGATCGCTTCGCCTTCAGTGACATCCGAGCCGATGTCCACCAGCGGTTTGCCGCCAGGGCTGGAGGCCCGATAGAACGTGCCGACCATCGGCGACTTCACCGTGTGACCGACCGGTGCGACTTCCGCGGCCACGGCCGGTTGTGCCACCTCGGCCATCGCAGGCCGCGGCATTGGCGCAGCGGCGAAGTAGGTCGGCGCGGCCGCGTGCGGGTCGGCCTTGACGATGCGCACCTTGCCGTCGGCTTCGGTGATTTCCAGTTCGGAAATATTCGATTCGGACACCAGATCGATCAGTGTCTTGAGCTTGCGTAGGTCCATGCGGGGGCTCCAACGGAGTGGGTTGGGGGTGTCTTGGGGAAACCTGCGTCTGCATTCAGGTGCCGTGGCACCGTGCTTGCGGCGTCGACGCAGGTCGCGTCAGTGGCTGGCCTGTGTCAGCACATGATCCAGTGCCAGACGGTAGCCGTCGGCACCGAGGCCGCAGATCACGCCGACAGCGAGGTCGGAAAAGTACGAGTGGTGGCGAAATGGCTCACGCCGGTGAACATTCGACAGATGCACTTCGATGAACGGTAGCGCCACTGCCGCCAGCGCGTCCCGCAGGCCGACACTGGTGTGGGTCAATGCGGCCGGGTTGATGATGACGAACTGCGTTCCATCGCTGCGAGCCGCCTGCACCCTGTCGATCAGGGCACCTTCGTGGTTGCTTTGAAAGGTATGCAGCTTTGCTCCGGCATCTGCTGCCCTCTGGGTCAGATCGGCATCGATCTGGTCCAGGGTGCGGTGGCCGTAAACGCCGGGTTCACGGGTGCCCAACAGGTTCAGATTGGGTCCGTGGAGCACGAGGATTTGCATGAGGAGAGATTGGCGGGCCACCAAGGTGCCCGATCACTGTGATGCAGCGGGCGGACTTTACGCTGTTTGAGGTCCGTAGTCGTGTGTTTGAAGAAAAATGACGTCTTGATCGACCGATCGGCGGGTTTTGCAAGCTGATCGGTCAGGCTTCGGACTCCTGGGCCCACCGCGTCAGGTCTTCGGGGCGTATGGCGCCCAATTTCCGGTCAAGGACCCGGCCGGCCCGGCCCACGATCACCGTGAAGGGGAGCGATCCGGCCGGGTTGCCCAGCACGCGGCTGAGGTCGGTACCGCTCAGCCCCGCCAATCCGATCGGAAAGCCGACCGGGCGCTTGCGCAGGAACTCCCGTACAGGCGTCGGGCTGTCGATGGCCAGGCCCAGCACACGCCAGCCGTTGGGCTGCTGAGCACGATGGAATCCGTCGATCAGCGGCATCTCCTTGATGCACGGGGCGCACCAGGTGGCCCAGAAATTCAGCAGCAGCGGTCCGCCGCGCAGGCTGTCCAGCGCCAGCTCTCCACCGCCCGGCTGCTCGAATCGCAGTGACCAGAAATCGGGCCCGAGCTCGACGACTTGGCTGTCGGCCGGCTGCGTCTTGTGCCACGACACCCCAGCGCCTGTGGCACCCGCGGTGATCGCCGCCGTGGTCATCATCCATCCTCGCCTGTTCATCTCTCGGTCTCCATCAGGCGCCGCAACGCCACCAGATCGCCTCGTTGGGTCTGTCCGCTCGCGTCGGGCTTCAGGCCGCCGCGCAGGTCGTCGTGGTCCAGCACGGTCAGGAACACCGTGACTTCCTCGCCCAGTGAGCTGCTGGGGCTGCTGACACTCAGCACGTCGACCGGCAGGTTGCGCGGCCCCGAGATGCTCCCGACATCGAAATCGATCCCCTTGTTGAGCATTTCGATCTCGGCAGACTTCGTATCGTCGCAGAACAGTTGCAGGTGCACGCTGCTGAGCCGGGTCGCGGTGCCCCGCCAGACCGCGCCGGTCAGGTGCGGGCGGAACTCGGCCAGCCGCTCCATCCAGCTTGCTGCCACTTCGCGCAGCGCCGCGAGCTCCGCAGGCTGGGTGTCGGCGCAGAACAAGTCCAGATAGGCACGAACCTCGTCCTCGACGGACCCGTTGTCCGGCATCTGTGCCGATCGGGTGCCGTGCTTTCCGAGGGCGCGTGCGGCACGCTGCTTCGCCGGGCCGTATTCCATGCCTTCCTCGACCACCAGCCGGGCGGCAGCAGCGGCGATCTCGGCCGTCAGGGCAGATGACATCGTCGGCACCTCTTCAGGGGAGCTCGACCGCGCCCATGCGGGCAACGACCGTTGCCGCCCGCGACACGACATAGGGTGAGTCGGGACGCTTCTCGAAGCGCTTGGGCGCCGGCAGCATCACCGCCAGCCGCGCCGCAGCTGTCGGTGACAGCTGCGCCGCCGGAACGTGAAAGTAGTGCCGGGCCGCCGCCTCGGCGCCGAAGACGCCTTCACCCCACTCGACGTTGTTGAGATAGATCTCGAGGATGCGCTGCTTGCCCAGGATCGCCTCGAGCATGAACGTCACGATGAACTCCTGCGCCTTGCGGAGCAGGCTGCGCTCGCCGGCCAGGAACAGGTTCTTGGCCAGTTGCTGCGTGATGGTGGAGCCGCCGATCACCTTCGGCTCCCGCAGGGTCTTTCTGGTGTCGCTGGTGACCGGGGCTTTCGCAGCCTGTTTTTCCAGGCGTTCGTTGAGTTTGGCGACACGCGCTTCCGCCCGCTGGTTGCGCTCCCAGGCTTTCTCGAGCGCGTCCCATTCGACCCCGCTGTGCTCGGTGAAGCCGGCGTCCTCGGACGCGATGACGGCTCGCTTCAGGTTCGGCGAGATCTGCGCACCGGCGATCCAGCGCTGGCTCCAGCGGACTTCGTGCTGCTCGACCAGCAGGCGCCACATTTCCGATCGCTGGAAGCTCGTGGACTGCGGGTCCACGAAGGTCATCAGCGCGATCCGCAGGCCGAAAACCAGCTGCAGGGCCACGGTGCACAGCGCCAGCAATGCGAGGAAACGCAGCGCGGACGAGGTCGTTCGCTTCATCGACCGGTGCCGACTGCGGTGCCATTCGCCGCCGCTGCCAGCCGCTGCTGCAGCTTCTCCAGCACGGCTGTGGTGTCGGGCCGCACGCCGCGCCAGACAAGAAAAGCCTCGGCCGCCTGCTCGACCAGCATGCCGAGGCCGTCGCGGCCGATCGCACCGTGGGATTCGGCCCAGGTGATGAAAGGTTGCGCGGCCGCACCGTACATCATGTCCAGCGCCAGGGTACCTTCGCGCAGCACACCCGGGGGCACCGGCGGCGCGCTTGCCTGAAGACTGCTTGCACTGGCGTTCACGACGACATCGAATCCGATGCCTGGCTGCTGAATCGGAGCGACGTTCAACGCAACGCCGTTCCTGCTTGCCCAGGCTGCATGTCCTGCGAGCAGGGCATCTGCCTTGTCCGGCGTCCGGTTGCACAGCACGACGGCGGCGGGCCGTGCAGCGATCAGCGGCCCGAGCGTGCCGGCTGCAGCGCCACCGGCTCCGATCAGCAGCACGCGGCGGCCTGCCAGCCGCAGGCCAGCGTTGTGTTCAATGTCGCGCACCAGGCCGGCGCCGTCGGTGTTGTCGGCGAGCCAGCCTCCAGCGCCGGGCGCGTCGAATCGCAGCACGTTGGCTGCCTGGGCCAGCAGCGCCCGCTCGGTGTGCCGCACGCCGAGCTGGTAGGCCTCGAACTTGAAGGGTACGGTCACGTTGCAGCCTCGGGCGGGACCGATTTCGGCATCCGCGCTGGTGCGATCGAAGTCACCGTTGCCGCCGCCGCGCGAAGCAGCGAAGGCGCGGATCTCGCGCGCGAAGCCGCCCTCGGCATCGATCGGGCAGAGCAGCCGTCCATAACGCAGGGTCTGCCCGGTGGCCTGCGCGAACATCGCGTGGATGAATGGCGACTGGCTGTGCGCCACCGGGTTGCCGGCGACGACGTAATGGTCGATTTCGGTCATCGTGCCGCCCCCAGTGGCACTGTTTCCAGGCCATCCTCGCGAGTGAAACGGAAACGCGACGTCACGACCAGCTGGTCTGCCTTGGCCCTCATCTTCGCGGTGAACGCTCCGAACGGCGCGGCCGCCTGGACGATCGCGATCGCCTGACGATCGAGCACTGGCAACTTGGAGGGACGCACGATCTCGGTCTCCACGACGCGGCCCGCAGCATCGACCGTGACGTTCATCGTCAACTCGCCGTACAGCTTGCGACCGCCCTGTTCGGGGAAGTTGCGGGTGCCTCGCTCCTCGATCTTGCGACGCAGCTGGTCGTAGTACTGCGCATAGACCGCCTCGCGCGTGGCGGGGCTGATGTACCGCTTCTTCGGCCGGGCGTTCTCCTCGTTGACGCGCTTCTCGATCTCGGCGAGCAACTGCACGAGCCGCCGGCGGTGCTCTTCCTGTGCGCGCTCCTGCGCCGAGCTTTCCTCGGTCTGCGTTTCCGGCGCCGGCATCGCCGCGAGCTCGCGCCGCACCTGGGTCAGCAACTGCTGCTGGGTCTGCTGCAACTGCTCGATCTGCTTGCGGGACTCGTCTTCCGCGTCGCCCAGCTCGGCTTGCGGTGATGGAAGCAGAGGCGAAGTCGCGCGGCCGCGATCGGATTCGCCGCCGCCAGCGAGCGTGGCCTGCGCGATCGCCTGAGCCAGGTCAGGTGCCTGTGACGAGCGCGAATTGACGAGGATCACCTCCAGCGGCGTGTCTTCGAAGATCCGGTTGAAACGTTCGGGATCGACGAAGCGAACCGACAGCAGCACCCCATGCACGGCCACCGACACGAGCATCGCGATCTGCAGGGCCGACAGCTTGCCGAGCATCGTTTCAGTTCACCGTCTGCAGTTCAGGGTGCATCCGCCGGCGAAACGGGCGACGCTTCGGCGCCGGCGTCCTGCAGGTCGATGGCCAGGGTCAGCGGCCCGGCACTGTCGCCGGCTTCGTCGGCTGGATCCTCGATTTCCGGCGCGTCGTCAGCTTCGGTGGTCGGGTCGTCGATGCGCGAGCTCACGCTTGCATGCAGGTCGAGCGTGAGCAGGTCGCATCCGGTGAGACGCACCCGCACGCGGGCGTTGCGTGGCAGCGCCTCCGCGCCCAGCGCGCGGAACACCAGCGGCAGCGTGTCGGCGCGCACCAGGCCATCCTTCATCACTGCAGCGTCGAGTTCGGTGATGCCCTCCTGATCGAGGTACTTCAGCGCCCAGTAGCGCTCGATTGCCGACTGGAATCCGTTGTAGGCGCTGTAAGCCGCATCGAAGCCCGAGATGATCGCGAACAGCGCGGTGTCCTTCGGCTTGAACGGTGCCGCCAGTGCCGCGGTGCGGCCATGGCGGGCGCAAGCGATGATTTGCCACTGGTTGACCAGGTCGACATAGCGGCGCAGCGGCGAAGTGGCCCAGGTGTACTGAGCGACGCCCATGCCGGCGTGCGGCGCCGGCTTGGTGCCCATGCGCACCTTGATGCCGGGTGCCATGCTGGCCTGGCTGCGGTAGATGCCGGGCACGCCGTGATCGGCGAGCCAGCCACCCCAGGTGCTGTTGGCCAGGATCATCGCCTCGGCGACGATCAGGTCGAGCGCCGACCCGCGTGCGCGGGTCGTGATGGAGACGGTTTCATCGCCACGGGGCTCGCCCTCCAGGGCACTTTCGAGGCGGAAGTTGTAGTCGGGGCGGTTGAAGTTCTCCGGCTTGCCGCGAACCACCTCCCGCGCCGCCTTCAGGTGCCGGGCCAGCCGGTGCGCAAAGGCCAGCTCGGCAGCGAATTCGTAGTCGGCCGGGGCTGCGCCGGTCAGCGTGGCTTCGGTGATCACGCCGTCGAGCTGATCGTGCCGCAGGTTGGCTGCGATCGGCACGCGGTCGAGGCGTGTCTCGCTGCCGGTGACTTCGAGCGTGTCCTCGTTCAGCGTCACGTAAAGCGACACCGCCGGGCAGTCGCGCCCGGCCATCAGTGTGTAGACCTGCACCACCTCGTCGGGGAGCATCGTCAGCTTGTGACCCGGCATGTAGACGGTGGAGAGCCGGTCGCGCGCGACCTTGTCTACGGGACTGTCCGGCGAGATCGCCAGTCCTGGCGCTGCGATGTGCACGCCGAACACCACCGAGCCGGTGCCCAGGCCCTGAACCGAAAGCGCATCGTCGATTTCGGTGGTCTGCGAATCGTCGATCGAGAACGCCCGCACCGCAGCCATCGGCAGCGGCTCCCGGATGGCGGGGGCGTCGAGTGGCGGGAAGCCGGTGCCTTTCGGAAAATGCTCGAACAGGAAGCGCTTCCAGTGGAACTGGTATGGCGAGTCGATCGCGCCGGCGCCGGTCAGCAGGTCGAGTGGCGCCTTCTGCGAGCGCTTGGCCGCTTCCACCACCGCCTTGTATTCGGGGCCGTTCTTGTCCGGCTTGAACAGGATCTTGTAGAGCTGCTCGCGCACCGGGACCGGGCAGCTGCCCTCGGCCAGTTCGGTGGCCCATGCCTCGATCTGCGCGAGCAGCTGCTTCTTGCGTTCGATGCCGAGCAGCGCAGCCTTGACGGTTTCCTCGGGCGCCTTCTTGAAGTTGCCCTTGCCAAGCCGACGGAAGTAGTGCGGCGCCTCGAACAGCCTGAAAAGCGCAGCCGCCTGCTGGGCGAGGCCTGCGCGCGCATCGAAGTAGTCGCGGGCGAGGTCGGCAAACCCGAACTCCTGGTCGGATGCGAACTCCCACGCCAGGTCGAGATCGATGTCGCGGGCCAGTGTCTGGGCTTCGCTGATGAGTTCGGCGGGTTGCGGCTTGTCGAACTTGAGCAGCACGTTGGCGGCCTTCACCTTGACGCGCTTGCCGGAATCCAGCTCGATCTGCATCGAGCTGTCGGCTTCGGACATCACGCGTCCGGCGTGGAACTTTCCAGCTTCTTCATAGAGGGCGTACATAGGCGGCGGATTGTCACCGATGCGCTTCGGCCGACACGGGCCTACAGTCTTGGGTGGGCCGCCCTTTGCACCGCCCGCCACAGGAGCAAGTCATGGTCAAGAAAATCCCGCCCCGAGCCGCCTCGCCGCTGGAGGCGGCTGCCGGTCTGTTCGACAACCCGCTGGCCGGGACGATCAAGGATTCGGCCCAGCAGATCTGGCTGGCCGGGCTGGGTGCGTTCTCGAAAGCCCAGGAGGAGGGCGGCCGGGTGTTCGACGCGCTGGTCCAGGAAGGCGTGTCGATGCAGCGCAAGACGCAGTCGGTGGCCGAGGAGAAGCTGGGTGCGGTCTCCGCGCAGGTCAGTGCGCGCATGGCCGAGGTTGGTCAGAAGGTGGGGGAGGCGTCCGCCAGGGCCACCGGCCAGTGGGATCGGCTGGAGACCATTTTCGAGGAGCGTGTGTCGAAAGCGCTCGCGAGCCTGGGTGTGCCGCAGGCAGACGAGATTCGCCAGCTGACCGCTAGAGTCGAGGAACTTACTGCCCAGGTGGCGAAACTGACCGCCGCTTCGAATCGGCCCGCACGCAAGGCCCCGATCACGCGCGCTCCAGCCAAGGCGGTCAAGACCAGCCTGAAGGCCCGGCCTCCGAAGACCTGACCCGCCTAGACCTGCCCGGGGAAGAGCCAGAGCAGGGCGGCCGTCATCGTGAGGTAGCGGGCGAACTTGCCGATCGCCATGTAAAGCACGCAGGGCCAGAACGGCAGCCTCAGCCACCCAGCCACGGCGCACAGGGGATCGCCGACCACCGGCAGCCACGAGAGCAGGCATGCCTTGGCGCCGTAACGCTGGAGCCAGCGCGCCGCGCGTTGATGCGTGGGGGTCTGTTCCGGATCGGAATTCGCCGGTGCGGTGACCTGGGCGGATCTGGTGACGGCCTTTCGTGCCGCCATCGCCCGATAGGCCTGGCCTGCGCCCAGCCCCATCCACCAGGAGAGCATGCCGCCCAGCGTGTTGCCCAGGGTTGCCACACCGATCGCCGGCCAGAACAGGTGCGGATTCAGCTTGATGAGGCCGAACACCGCCGGCTCCGACCCCAGCGGCACCAGCGTGGCCGATATGAACGAAACGATGAACAGCGTGCTCAGTCCGAACTTGGGCAGTGCCAGCGCTGTCGCGAGTGACTCGATCAACGACTGCAACCAGGCTTCCATGCGGCCGATTATCGAGACCTGAAAATCTGTCCCGTCCGTGCTGGAGGCGAAGCTATACTCTGCCTCCTTTTTGAGCAGACCGGCCCCGCCTCCACGCATGAACATCGGCCACATCGAGTTGACAAACCGCCTGTTTGTCGCGCCGATGGCGGGGGTCACCGACCGGCCCTTCCGCCAGCTGTGCAAGCGCCTGGGTGCGGGCTACGCGGTCAGCGAGATGGTCACCTCGCGCAGGGATCTGTGGCACAGCCTGAAGACGAGCCGCCGTGCCAACCACGAGGGCGAGGTCGCGCCGATCGCGGTGCAGATCGCCGGAACCGATCCGCAGATGATGGCCGAGGCCGCGGCCTACAACATCGATCGCGGCGCGCAGATCATCGACATCAACATGGGCTGTCCGGCCAAGAAGGTGTGCAACACCTGGGCGGGCTCCGCCCTGATGCAGGACGAACCGCTCGCGCTGAAGATCATCTCCGCCGTGGTGGCCGTCTGCGAACCTCGCCGGGTCCCGGTCACGCTGAAGATGCGCACCGGCTGGTGCCAGGCCGAACGCAACGCGTTGCCGATCGCGCGCGCTGCCGAGGCTGCCGGCATCGCGATGGTCACGGTGCACGGGCGCACGCGCGAACAGGGCTACACCGGTCATGCCGAGTACGACACCGTAGCCGCCGTCAAGGCCGAGCTGCGCATTCCCGTGGTGGCCAACGGTGACATCGACAGCCCAGAGAAGGCCCGCGAGGTGCTGCGCTACACCGCCGCGGACGCGTTGATGATCGGCCGCGCGGCGCAAGGTCGCCCTTGGATCTTTCGGGAGATCGGGCACTTCCTGGCCACCGGCGAGCACCTGCCGGCACCGGCGGTGACGCAGGCCAAGCGCTGGCTGCTCGAACACCTGCACGACCATTACAGCCTGTACGGCGAATTCGCTGGCGTGCGCACCGCACGCAAGCACATCGGCTGGGCGGTGAGATCGCTGCCGGGTGGCGAGGCCTTCCGTGCCGAGATGAACCAGCTCGAGACCTGTGACAAGCAGGTGCGGGCACTGAGCGACTGGTTCGACGAACTCGCCGACCGTCACGACCTCTGGCCTGCTGCGGCGAATGCGGCCAACCAGCCCTACATCCGTTTGATCGCATGAGCAAGAAGAAGCACATCGAAGACTGCATCCGCGAAGCGCTGGAGGGTTACTTCACCGACCTCCACGGCGTCGAGCCGGCTGCCATGTACGACATGATCCTGGAGGTGGTCGAGCGGCCGTTGCTCGATGTCGTGATGAAGCACGCCGACCACAACCAGAGTCGCGCCGCCGAATGGCTGGGCATCAACCGCAACACGCTGCGCCGCAAGCTGGTCGAGCACAAGTTAATCAAATGATCCGAAACATCCCATGCACGCACTGATTTCCGTTTCCGACAAGACCGGTGTTCTCGAACTCGCCCGCGGCCTGCACGCGCTGGGCATCCGGCTCCTGTCCACCGGCGGCACCGCGAAGCTGCTCGCCGACGGTGGCCTGCCAGTCACCGAGGTCGCCGACCACACCGGCTTTCCCGAGATGCTCGACGGCCGCGTCAAGACGCTGCACCCGAAGATCCACGGCGGGCTGCTGGCGCGGCGCGATCTGAGCGAGCACCGTGCGGCACTGACCGCGCACGGCATCGACACCATCGACGTGCTCGTGGTCAACCTGTATCCGTTCGAGGCGACCGTCGCCAAAGCCGGCTGCACGCTGGAGGATGCGATCGAGAACATCGACATCGGTGGCCCGGCGATGGTGCGCAGCGCGGCCAAGAACTGGGAGCATGTCGCGGTGCTGACCGATGCATCGCAGTACGCCGGTGTGCTGGCTGAACTGGAAGCCCACGGCGCGGTGCCGCGCGCCACCCGGTTCGCGTTGGCCGTTGCGGCCTTCAACCGCATCTCGAACTACGACGCGGCAATCAGCGATCACCTGTCGTCACTCACCCTGACTGACGGCGAACCGGCTCGCAGCGAGTATCCGGCCCAGAGCAACGGCCGCTTCGTCAAGCTGCAGGACCTGCGTTACGGCGAGAACCCGCACCAGAGCGCCGCGTTCTACCGCGACCTGCATCCGGCGCCAGGCTCGCTCGTGACGGCGGTGCAGTTGCAGGGCAAGGAACTGTCGTACAACAACATCGCGGATGCCGATGCGGCTTGGGAGTGCGTCAAGTCGTTCGGACCTGACGATGCGCCCGCCGCGTGCGTGATCGTCAAGCATGCCAACCCCTGCGGCGTCGCGGTCGGCAGCAGCGCCGGCGAGGCCTATGCCCAGGCCTTCAAGACCGACCCGACCTCGGCGTTCGGCGGCATCATCGC
>ENA-UOWO01004447-UOWO01004447.1-activated-sludge-metagenome-genome-assembly--contig:-NODE-4447-length-15485-cov-4.752236_pt1 | contig 15485 bp, 10 predicted proteins | sample MGYA00238148_ERZ761564 | MGnify/ENA primary metagenome ERZ761564 (study PRJEB28885, sample SAMN05720194) | activated sludge metagenome | isolation source: Anaerobic digester | place: USA...
GAAATTATTATTTTCATATTGATGATTGGCGGCGCCTTTTGGATAATGAATGCAAGCAAAGCATTGGATGTGGGCATCATGGCTTTTATCAGAACCACCGGTCGTCTCGAGAAATACCGGTTTTTGCGTAAGCTTGGAGTGAACAACATTGTCATGGTTCTCATCATGCTTATGTTTAGCCTCTTCGGGGCGATTTTTGGCATGAGCGAAGAAACCATAGCCTTTGTTATTATTTTAGTACCGCTGGCCATTTCGATGGGATATGATTCTATTACCGGAGTGTGTCTTGTATATGTCTCGGCTCATCTGGGATTTGCAGGCGCCATGCTCAATCCGTTTACCATTGGTATCGCACAGGGCTTATCGGATATTCCCATATTTAGCGGCATTGAATACCGCATTATCTGCTGGTTACTGATTAATGCTGTTGGATTCAGCTTTATACTGGTTTACGCGAACCGCATTAAACGCAAACCCGAACGCAGCCTGACCCACAAAATCGATGAGTTTTGGCGCAACCGTAAAATTGAAGGAGAACAACACATCAGCTATTATACCCCGAAAATTGCCTGGGTGGTCTATGCGATACTGGTACTCGTGTTGGCCGCATTTGCATGGTTCTACCCCAGCACTTCGCTACATATCGGGAACAACAATATAACAGGTCCGGTACTTCCGGTAATTTGCGGATTATTTGCCTTAACAGCTTTCTTTTCACTCCGTAAATCAGTGCACTACTTTAACCTCAACCTTCTGGCCTACACCATTGTTTTTTTAATTGTCGGGGTTATGGGATACCAATGGTATGTAATGGAAATCGGCACACTATTTCTTGCTATGGGGCTAAGTGCCGGTATCTCCATCAACATGTCGGCAAACAATCTGGTAAAACAGTTTCTCGAAGGGGCAAAAGATATTTTTTCAGCCGCACTGGTAGTAGGTCTTGCCGGGGGCATCATTGTAATTCTTACCGATGGTTATATTGTGGATTCAATTATGTACGGACTTTCGAAAACAATGCAGGGATTTGGTAAAATGGGCTCACTAAGTACGATGTATGGAATACAGACAGCCCTCAACATAATAATTCCATCGGGTTCTGCCAAAGCGGCACTTACAATGCCCATCATGGCACCTTTCAGCGACCTGATTGGTGTATCGCGACAAGCCACTGTGATGGCATTTCAGTTTGGTGATGGTTTTACGAATATGATTACACCAACATCGGGAGTTCTAATAGGTGCTCTGGGAGTTGCAAAAATTCCTTATGATATTTGGTTTCGCTGGGTATGGAAACTCATTCTGGCTCTGTTTATACTTGGCATAATAATGCTACTGCCAACAATTTATATGCAGTTGAACGGCTTTTAGTTTACTCTCAATAAAGCAATAAAAAAGCCGCTCTTAAAAAGCGGCTTCAAATAAAAACGTTTATTTTATTGATTTACTAACTTTCTTGGCAGCGTCGCTATTTTGCCACTGCATTACTTTACGGGCCATGGCTCCTGATTGCCTCCGGTCATCGATAAGTTTACGGATTTCACCGGTAGAATAGGCATTCACGTTTTTACCAACACGAACCGATTGAAAATCGGAGCTGGCACCTTTCACAGGAGTTTTACTATTTTTAACGGCCATTTTCGCTGCAGGAGGACCCTGAATTACTCCATTCACAATATATAATGGATCGCCGTTTTCGTAAGCATAGTAAAAGTAATTATTATCCTCATTGAATTCGCTGAAAGCATCAAACCCATCAGCAATTAATATCAGGTAGTAATACCCGTTGATCTGCGGCATCTGATATTTCCATGAAAAGCGCTCTGCTGTGTTTCCATATAATTGCCTTGCAACTTCATTCACAATACTTGTCTGCCCCGGGAAATCGAGGTATGTTGCCCAGTAATCGGCTGCCGGCACATCGCTGGGTACCGGGTCGGGACGATCGAAAAAGCCATAGCTGCCATAGTTATCGGTGTACATATCGTAGAGGATTATGCCATAATCGTTTGCATTATAGGCATTGTAGTACATATACAATATGTTCCAGTCGCTTGAAGCATTGAGTGAATTTTCACCAGTATTGTACACGTTATACAGTGCTTCACGATAAGTTGCATCGGTTTGTTCTGAATCATCGATATCGTTCAGTTCCCAGGCTTGTAAATCGTAGCCTGAAGTTGGGTTGTCGAGGTCGGGTTCATCTTCAATATTTGAAGCAACAAACGAAGCAAAGGCAAAGTAATCCTGCTGCACAAAATAGTTGTAATCGACCCAGATATATCCATCATCGCCCCAACCGGTTCCCCATGAATTCACAACCCTGAACGCACCGTTTGGGCCTTTGTTATCATCATAGCCGCATAAAATCAGGGCATGGTAGGCATGTTGACCTGTATAACCATATGTCTGACTTGTTAGCACTACATCACCGCTGGCATTCATAAACTCATCTCCCAGCTTTGCACCAAATACAACAGCTTTACCTTGATACAGATATCGTTTTATATTATCCACAGTTTGATCTATCTGCCTGTAATTTAGTATTTTATAATTTCCTGCATCGCTTGTCCAATCGCTTGATGGCGAGGACGAACAATTACCCATTGCAGAATAAGGAACTACACTCATTCGCGCAATGCCTCTCGACACCATTACATCTAGAGCCGACTCGAATTGAGTTCCATTACAATCGGCACCTTTTTCGGAATTTGGAATTGCCCAGAACAGGTCTTTAGGACTAAAAACATTTGCTGAATAAATCATATCGTCTGTGGTAAGATCATTTGCCCTTGCATTAAGGTAGCTGCGCAAATTATACCCGCATGCCCATGCAACACAGGTACCGTATTGCCCCTGATTTCCAATCGGCGGGAAATACATTGACAGATCGACACTTGCCGGCAGCGATTCGTCGCCATAGGCTGTTGCGAGGTTAATATCATCGGGTATTGTGGTTGTATCTTCGTTTTCGAACAACCAACCCAGTGCGGTGATTACATCCTCAGTGGTTTCGGGGTCGCAGGAGGTGAAAGCAATACTTAAACCCAGCATTGCTACAAAAACTCCAGGAATGATGAAAGCTGTCAGTTTTTTCATTTTGATATTTTTTAGTGTTATATTTTATTCTTTGACATCACTAATTTCAATTGTATCTAACTCATTATGCGACGACTGCATATTCCCGGTAAAAACGATTTCGGTGTTTTCGTTTTTCTTTACCCCAGTAAAATCGGGTGCTGAATCAATAAAAAGACATTTTACAAACTCCGCTTTCCCCGAAAATATCGATTCTTTGAAACGCGCCTGAAAGTAAAATACTGCTTCCTTAATTTCGAAGTTGCCAGAAAATTCGGCTTGAATAAAATCGGCTTTGCCAAAGAAACGACAATAATTTAAAAGCAGTTTTTTACCGGATTTACAATAATTAGCATTTAACAAGCCATAAAACGAAGAGGCAGAGAAATCGGTGTAGGCACTAAAAGTTGCAGATGCAACATTCACCGTGCCCATAAAGGTAATTTGCTGAAAAAGAGAGGTTTCTTTAAAAAATGATTTAAAATAACTTACGTTGCCGGTAAACTTGGAATCATTAAAATTTGATTCTCCGTTAAAACTGGTTTCTGAAAAGTACACATCTCTGCAATCGAAATAACTTCCCGAGAAATCGGCTTTTTTCGAAAAAATACATTTACTAAAGTCGGTAAGACCTCTGAAGACCGACTCTTTCAATATTACCTCTTCGTTGAAAACACAACCGGTGAACACCACACTCTTTGCAAATGAGGTTTTAATGTATTTTTTTTCGGCATCGAAGCCGGCTGCTATTAGCTTACCATTAAAGGTGCAGTTTATAAAGCTCAATGGTTCATCAATATACGCCCTGATGCTTGCTTTGTTTTCGTGACTGCGGTTTTTCAGTTTCGTCAAATCAAGGTCGCCGGTGATAATTTTATCTTCGAGATATACCGGTTCTCCGGAGTTAATCATTTTTATCACGATATCTGCATCGATTTCTTTACCCTTGGAATCGTTCTGCACCGAAAGGTTTCCACACGACACCAAAACAACCGACATCAAAGCGAACAAAAGTATTCCGTGCTTCATAATTTAAAAGTTTTATCAAACAATAGTAATCAAATGTAGCATTTTCAGCGCTAAAATACAACTCAATTTATCAACATCTATTTAATGCAGTATTGCGGCATATCATGGCAATTATTTCATGCCAATAATCTTAAACTCCGTTCTGCGGTTTAAAGCCCTGCCCTCTTCGCTATCGTTGGTGGCAATAGGCATAGAATAATCGTAGCCCTTATAGCTCAACCGCGATTTGGCAATGCCTTTCGAAACCAGATAGTCGTACACTGCTTTAGCCCTGTTTTCTGATAGACTCCGGTTGAAATCCTTCGATCCGACATTGTCGGTATGTCCTCCTATTTCGATACGGAAGTGCGGATTGTCAATCAGAAATTTTATTACCACATTTAATTCGGCGAACGATGTTTCTTTCAAATCGAATTTATTGAAGTCGAAGAATATATTCTTCAAAACAACGGTAGTTCCCTCCTTTACCGGCTGCAACGGGATGTTCATGATATAGGGTTTTGACGGGTCTTCGAGGTTCGACAGCGAAAAATTCTCCGAAAAAAAGAGGTAGCCCTGTTTGGATACATTAAAAGCATAGTCACGATCGATTGGCAGACACACAAGGTAATTACCCGTTTGCGCATCGCTGGTTTCTTCTGCAACCAGAATTTCGGTTTCAAGATCGATAAGTTTGCAATCGGCTTTCAGTCGATTTCCGGTTTCCACATCATACACATATCCTTTTACATAGCTGACCGTGACCGGTTTTGCATTAGGAGGCAGATTAAATTTGTATATATCGAGCCCTTTACCTCTTTCACGGGCACTGGCAAACATGGCCACATCGCCTTTGGCATTCACAATAAGGCTGCGCTCTTCGTTTTGAGTATTTATAGGATATCCGAGATTTTCGGGGTTTCCCCAACCTTTTACCGGGTCTTTCCGTGAAAGGAACAAATCGTAGCTGCCCAGTCCAATATGCCCGTCAGATGCAAAATAGAGAGTTCGGTCATCAGGGTGAATAAACGGCGAGCACTCATTGAATTCAGTATTTATAACGGGACCAAGATTAACGGCATTACTCACCGGAAATCCATCAGGTCCGAGCGCTACACTCCAGATATCCATTTTCCCCATCCCTCCTCCTCTGTTGCTGGCGAAATACAAGGTGCTTGCATCGGCCGATAAACTGGGATTGGAATCCCATGAACCCAAATTCACCATTTTCCCCAGGTTACGTGGTTTCGACCACCCCTGTGGAGTAATATATGAAATGTAGAGGTCGCACGACCCGTAACCGTCAGGCATATTGCATGCTGTGAGAATACAAATTTTACCGTTCTGGGCAATGCACTGCGCGCCTTCGTTGTACTCGGTATTGGTTTCACCCGGCATTTTATACGCAGGCATATAATTTCCATCTTTCAAATGAGAAATAAAAACGTCTTCCTGATATTCACCAGAAGCATTACCATACTCATCGCCGGGGATGAGCCGAGTAAAAACCAGTATTTCTTCATCGGCAGTAAGGCTTGGCCAGTATTCATCGTATTTTGTGTTCACACCGTTTCCCAGATTTATAGGCTCAAATGCACTGGGATTATCGTATGCAACAATGGCGAATTCAACCCGTTTGAGCAAATATTCGGTTTTGGACTTCTCTTCTTCCGTTAAATCTGCATTTTCCATGAAAAAAGAGATATGCATTTTCGATTCATCGTATCTTCCGGTTTTATATTCATATTGCGCCAGTACCATGTAGTAATTCAGGTCGTAATACGGGTCGATCTGTATTATTTTTTTCAACATTTCTGTCGATTCCTTATATTGAGCCTGAGCGGTAAATATTTCATTCATAAGAACATAGGCTTCAATAAAAGTACTATCAATTTCGATGGCTTTGTAAAGGAGTTGCAATGCATCGCCGTTTTTGCGATTATTGGCAAGCTCTAGTGCAGTTTCAAAGTTTTTTATTGCCTTTTTCGATTGGGTATGATAGGATTGTTTGGGCTGCGATAAGCTTACGCAGGAACAAAAAAGGCTAAGAAAAAGAAAAACCGTTATTGTTTTTGTCATGGTATATTCAAGTATTTATGCGATTGTAACGAAATTCTCCATTGGGGGTTTTGTTTCACATATTCGGCAATAGTGTTGGCATTTTTGCGCAAACGACTCCATTCCGGCTGAAGGAATAAATGACAATCGTGTTTAACCTGTGATGCACAATGTTCAGCCCAGTTGAAGTCGGATTCTTCGTAAATAACTATTTTCAGTTCATCAGCCATTGTAAAATTTGCCGGCACCGGTGGTTCCTGTTTTTTGGGTGACAGGCAAATCCAGTGCCATTTTCCTGAAACAGGATATGCTCCGCTGGTTTCGAGATAACATGCAATACCATGTTGGGCAGCAATACGGGTAAATCCTGTAAAATCGTATAACATCGGTTCTCCACCGGTAACCACAACCGTACGCGCTGCTGTTTGCAATATTCTTTCAATGATTTCGCTGACCGGAATATAAGAATGAACATCAATATCCCAACTCTCCTTACTGTCGCACCAGCGGCATCCCAAATCGCAACCACCAACCCTTAAAAAATAGGCTGCCTTGCCTGTGTGAAAGCCTTCGCCCTGCACCGAATAGAATTCCTCGATAACAGGTATTGAATCAATGGATTTGCTCTTTAACAAAATAATCTATTTAATAATCTTATCCAAAATATTCCGTGCCGCGTTTTTATATACCATGATGTTCATCATTTTAAGCTTTACATAATCTTCATGGTAAAAGCGATAGCCTTTATTTGGGCCATCGAAACCTCCGCTGCCGGAGTCTTTTATCAGGTACCAGTAATCGTCGCCAACTTTCTGATATCCTACTATGTGTATGCAATGATCGTCGGTGGTGCTGCCATTTTCGAGCCGTAGCTGCCGTGATTTTTCGTTGATCAGTTCCGAAGGCACATCAAAATCGGGGACAACAGCAACTTCAGCGTAACTGTCGTAGCCAGGTTCTGTTACATCGCCGCACAGGCATACGGTAAAATCGTTGGTAATGGCGTCGTTAATTATTTTCATAAAATCGTCGGGAGTAACATTATAATAATCTTCGCTGTGCCACCAGTTGTCGTCTTCCACAAGCTCATGCTTTTCGTTGTAAGGGAATGCCATTGTTGACATAAAGCTGAAATAATCGGTTGGTTTCAGAAACAAATATTCGCTGAGATACGTCTGAGGTGTATATTTTTTCCCTTCTACAATAAACTCCACAGGAGGTTTCCCCATATATTTGTCGAGGATACCACGGATGTCTTTTTCTGCTGTTGCAAGGTCCCAATTGCCCGATTCCTTCATTTTTTCGAGATACTCATTCATTTCGTCCACCATAGCATCGTGGGAGTGAAATTTATGATTTCCGGTGAGTCCCGAATAAGCTGTTTCGGGAACAATGCCATACACAGGCCAGAGCCTTTTAATTGCATTGGCTTCGCTACCCTGCGCAAAATAGGTTTCCCCTTTTGTGTTCACATAGTCTTTGGCACGATCGACATATTCCCAGTACACGGTGTACATTTCAGAAAGGTCCGGCTGCAGCCCGTGAAGCCGGTAAGCTTCCGATTCTATAAATGAGGTAACCGCAAAACACCAGCAGGTTCCTGTGTTTCCCTGCGATTTGGGTGCACTGTGCCAGGAGCGCGTGTATTTTTTAATATCCGTCGGGAATTCCCTGCCGCTGAAATCCATAGTAAAACGCTTCGGAAAGCTGGTGCGGACAAAATCAGGATTTATATCTTTCAGGATTACATTATCGTAAAAACCTGCCTTAAAATCGCTGTAAACAGCCTTATCGTGACTTTGCCCGAATAATATACAAGCCGAAAGAAGAAGACCTGAGGTGATGAACAATCTTTTCATAGTATATGTTTTATCTTTTTAGTACAACAATATTGCCACTACTCACCGCAAACTTACACAAATTAGCAGAAATTTACCTTACAACATGGCAGTAAATAAATCGAGTATAGAAATTATTTCTTACGTATTTTCATAATTCGGGCATACAAACTGTTCCAGCCCGAAGTATTTTTTTCGTACTGCAAGGGTTTGTACGAAACAATTTTTTCGATATCATACGTTCTTAATCCGAATTGCGCGAGAACTTCCGCTGCATTCTGGGGAATGGTTTCAATACAATCCTCCTGATACAGTTGGAGCGCATGTTCCCTTGAGATTTCGCCATTACGCACCATATTGCTGAACTGGCAGAGCCGCCTTTCGTAGCCATAGATCCGGTTTCTGATATAATTCGTCAGTGGTTCAGCAATACAATCGAGATGTTTCGAATACTCTCTTGAATCGTCGCGCCAACCCATAGTTTGACTGATAATACAACCTATTTCGCGGTCTGTAACCGGATTCAGATAAAATAAGGGTCGTATTTCTCTGGCAAATGCTCCTGTGGATTTTCTGACCGATAAAACGAAGTTGTTCAGATTCGGGTAAATAAGAAATTTGTTGATTTCGCTGTTGCTGAATTCTTTCGACTTCCTGATAATATATTTGAACCGTGCTACATCCTGAATTGAGTCGGGAACGAAGGAGTCTTCTTCAAGCGGTGAAGTACCGTAGAGCACATAGGGAATGCGGTAATCGCACGCAACCTTGATTATATTGGCTTTTGTGGCAATATCGCAGGTACCGCAGATATCACCTGTATTCAGCAACATATAACCATATATTTTATTCAGCAACTTCTCGTCGGGACGGCACCATACATGATCAACACCTGTGGCCTGAAGCGCAAGGTTGATGTTAGCTCTGGCAATGTCGCTGAATAAACCGTTGTCGAAGGTCATCGTAAGCACCCTGAGCTTATAGACATTAACAGCAAGGTGCAGGATGTATGTACTGTCTTTCCCACCGCTCAGGGGAACCAACACATCGTAAGGGGCCTTTTTTGCTTTGGCATTTTCCAGCAATTCTAGAAGCTTGTTTTCGCCTATAGGTTGAAAAGTTTTTTGTTTTGAGCAGAGAGAACAGGTTCCGTCATGGTCAAAGGTCAAATGCGGGTAATTACTGCTAATGATACAACGGTTGCAAGTTTGCATTGAGAATAAATAGAGATGATGAAATCAATTAATAATTTTTCCTTTTAAAATAGCGGTATCAATCAGGTCTGAGCCATAGGCATACGGAATAAATTCAAGGCTGGGTATAGGCTTGGTAATGATAATGTTGGCCAGTTTGCCGGGACATATACTACCGGCCACATCACTTACACCCATAGCGTAGGCCGAGTTGATGGTTGCAGCGTTCAGTGCTTCCTGCGGCAGCATTTTGTAATTCACACAGGCAAACGACATCATCAGTTTCATATTTCCCGAAGGCGAAGAGCCTGGATTATAATCGGATGCAATGGCAACCGGAAGTCCTGCTTTAATCATTTCGCGAGCCGGTGCAAAAGGCATATTCAGAAAGAATGCTGCCCCCGGTAATATAGTCGGCATAGTGGTGCCTGAAAGCAAAGCAGCGATTTCTTCCTTCCCTGTATATTCGATATGGTCAACCGAAAGTGCGCTATATTTAACACCAACCTGAATGCCTCCCGATTTTGCCAGCTCGTTGGCATGGATTTTCGGCCGCATACCGTATTTAATTCCCGCCATCAGTATTCTTTCGGTCTGTTCAGTAGTAAAAAAGCCCGTATCACAAAAGACATCGATATAGTCAGCGAGTTCTTCAGCCGCTACCACCGGTATCATTTCGTTGATAATCAGGTCGACATATTCATCACGGTTGTTTTTATATTCTGCCGGAAAAGAATGGGCTCCGAGAAAGGTTGACTTCACCACCAAAGGAGTAGTATCTTTAATGCGTTTAATCACACGCAGCATCTTCAGTTCATCATCGGTATTCAATCCGTATCCGCTTTTAATTTCAACGGCACCGGTTCCCTGCGATATTATTTCGAACACACGAACTATGCTTTGTTCATATAATTCGTCTTCGCTAGTTTTGTGAAGCAACGCAGCCGAATTCAGGATGCCTCCTCCCCTTTTAGCTATTTCCTCATAGCTCAATCCCTTTATCTTATCAGAATATTCAATTTCGCGGCTTCCTGCATATACAATATGCGTATGCGAATCGCAAAACGAAGGCATAACTGTTTTCCCTGAAGCATCAATTTCCGTAGTTGAAGCATCGGTTATAATGCTTGTAAACGGATATGCTTCCATCCGGCCAAAATCCTTTATCAGATCATCCTCGAACAGAAGCCATGCATTCTCCAAAACAGGAACATTTGCCATTTCTGCTCCTTTTACTAGCATTGAGCATTTGCGTTCGGCCTGAACAAGGTACCTGATGTTTTTAATAATTGTCTTCATTCATTTCGTCTTTAGTAAATTATTGCATTGCACGTCAATCAGTTCCTGTATGGTAAAAACACAATATTGCCTTTTACCAGTCCCTTTTTATCACCTTCGTTTGCAATAAGTAAATCACCGTTTTCGAAAAAGGCGATACCTTCAGGTTTAAAGTAAATATCAGCGGGCAAAGGATAAAACCGCAGAATTTTTCCATCTTTACAAACCACTAACATTTTATCGATTGAAGAAAGTATGTAAAGCTCCTTAGTAACCGGATGCACCGCAATGGCTGACGGATTAAAACTCACTTTACCTGAATAGATACTACCAAATTGGGATGCAAACAAACGGTTCAGCTCCAGTTGATCAATTACAACTGCAGATTCAATTTCTGATGCTTGACCGGGTAAATACTTGAAAACTAAGCGTTTGGTTTCATCGCCACCCAAAAGATGCTCCTTACTGGCCACATAAAAACAATTTTGTGTTTTATCATAGTACAATCCTTCGAGATTCAGAGAGTTAATAGGCAGAATAGATTGATTTACAGCCGAATTGTTATGATAATAATCAAAACTGAAGAGGGTTCCGTCGCTGCGTAACACAAATACGTTATTCCCTGCAATTGCAATATCTTCAAAATCGCCAACATCGGTAAAACGATGCATTTTGGTAATACTCTCCGAAATTAGGTTAAACTCAAATACAACGCCCAGCTCATCCTGAATACATATCACCGATTCGTTAGTCAATTTAGCGATACCAGAGAGCTCGTTCAATACATCGGGCATTTCGAAAACACTGTCGGTATTGAAAAAATCATAGGGAGAGTTCTTGTATAAAGCTATTTCGGACAGTTTCGAAGAATTCCACTTATCGGATACGGCAATAGATTTCGATTTATAGAATTTACCTGATGTTGTGAAATACACGTTCTGCTCTATACCATCGCGTATAATTTCAACTTTCAGGAACGAAGTGTCGGGTAACTCCACCAATGATATTTCATCGAGAATCCAACCCTGATATTTTTTTTCCAACTTTTTATTGATTTTATCAATGGGGACAACCGAAATATCAGCCGGTGATTCAGTAAATATGATCTGACCATTCTTAATACCAGTTTCATATAACGTGTTCCCGCAGAAATAGTTTACTTCGGTATACTCTTTCGACTCTTCAATTTCAACAATATCGGCATCAGGGCATTTTTCATGTATTAGTGCCATTATACCTTTATCGTTAATTGTGAGCGATTGGCGGCGGTTGTCCTGACTTCTGCAGGAAAACAACGCCAAATACCAACAAGTTAGCAAGAAAAAAGCCAGGTATTTCATCAATTCTAAATCTGTTTTATTCGCAAAAGTGCCAAAATAAATTTCAGAAAGCAAACATAAGCGTTTGAATTTAACATCAAACAAAGTTGAAAAGTCTAAGCCTTTATCAATAAATATTGATTAAATATTTTACTAAATTTGCACAAAACAATGCCTTATGAAAACATTAGTATTTGCTCTGTCGTTACTGATTATTGCTTCGATTGCAACAGCTCAGGAAAACACCAGCCCTGTTTCTGATAAACCGGCGGATGACTCTGTGTTTATCACGCAGCATTTATTGGGATTGAATGTTTTCCCCGCTTTTGGAATACTTGGGGGTGGTATTACGAATAACTCCAAAATTACTTTGCAATATAAAATTCTCACGAAGAAGTTTAACTACCGTTTCAGCCTGAACTACCTTAATTTTTACCGATCGCACAATGCGTTCGACATTGTAGGCATTGTTGCCGACACTACGCTTCCTGCCTCTATTGGAGATGACACCATATTTCAGAGCCTGAAAATAAGAAATTATTTCAATCAGGTAAACACGTATGATTTGCGATTTGGTGCCGAATACGCAATACAGCGCGACGACATCAGATTTTACATCGGTCTGGGTGGCATAATAGGAATCCATAATATTGTGAACAGCTACAACTATTTTTACAAGCCTTGTCCGGAAGAAGGTTATCCTGTTGATAATCTGTATTTTGGATATGAGTACTTAAATGAACTTGATAATCACAGCAGAGCTACAAGTTTTTTAAAAATGGGTGCCGATCTTTCGCTGGGTGTTGATTTCAATCTAGCCGACAACTGCGTTGTTGCATTGCAATATACCCCTGAATTTGCATATTACAGATGGTTGAGTGACAAGAAAACCAACGATACTGATGATGTCTTTCCTAATCGTTTGAACAGTTTCTGGGTTTTCTCCCCCGATTTCATCGATTTGCTGGTGTATATAAGGTTTTAACGTACTTACCACCATACGTGCTTCCTTGCCGGACTAACAATATAGGGTAAAAGGGTGCAAATACGTCATTTGCTAATTTTCGCAGATTTTACTCTTTAATAAAACGCGTCGCAATATTTTTACCGTTAATAGTTGCATTAATAAAATACAATCCTTCAGGATATCCGGTAAGGTCGAAAATAAAGCTGCCCGAAAAATGTGCTTGTTCAATAACCTGACCTAACGAGTTAACAATTTCAGCAACAACAAATTGTAGGTTTCCGGCAGCGGAAACGGTTATTTGGTCGCGTGCAGGGTTCGGATACACACCTATTATCGAACCGGATAATCCATTAAAAACTGAACTGTTTATAATTGAAATTACATTGGATGGGTCGGATGCACAACCATTTACGGTAACGATAACATAGTAGTTACCATCGCCTTCATAATCAAAAAACTGAGAGTTCGCTCCATCGATAGCTCCATCATCGTTATACCACTGATTACCCGTGCCGGAGTTCGATATAAGCGTTGCACCCGATTGGATAATAATAGGTGTAGGTGGTTTCTGATTCACAGTAATTTCGAGAATGACAGCATCGCTGGTGCCGCAATCGTTTACAGCAGCTACCGTAATATTGCCTGAAACAGCCCATATACCATAGCTGATGTAAATTTCGTTTGTCGTACTAGCACCGTATGCTCCGTTAGGCAGCGTCCAAATATACGAGAGTGCATCTGTTTGCGGGTCAACTGAATAATACACATCGCCCTGCCCCTGACATACTACGTTGTTCCCATTAATAATTGCAGGAGTTTCTACAACATTTTTTACTGTTACCATAACCGTATCGGAAACAGCTGCACAAACTCCATTTTGGGCAACAACCACATATTCGGTTGTTTCCATAGGGGTAACAGTAAGCTCGGTAAGCTCGTCTTCTGAACCGGAAATATACCAGGCTGCTGTGCCATTTGTCGATGCAGAAAGAGTAATCGGTTCATACTGACATATTTCCATATCGTCCATTACAACAAGCGTAGTGAGCTCATACACTGTAACCTGAATGTAAGCCGTATCGGAGCATTGGTTATCGTCAATAAAAATATAATGCAGCATTTGAGAACCGGCTTCGGGATTAAAATTATTTTCTTCAATGCCATTTCCCTCATAAAAACCATTTTCCGGAGAACCACCCATTAAGGAGACCATGCCATTATCAATGCAAATCGGGTCAATAGCCGAATGGGTTACCTCAGGAGCAATATTAACAACAATATCATTCTCGTCGGAGTATTCGCAACCATACATGTCGGTATATGTATAAGTAATCGTTTGAGAGCCGCTGGTGGGGTCCAGAAAATTGTTTTCCACTCCTGTTCCTGAATACGTACCCCCTGAAGGCGTGGCAGTGTTTAGCAGAATATTTCCGATATTACTGCATATTGGCTCGAACTCGGGAAATACAATTGGGTTTGCAGGGCAATTTACCTGAAAAATGTAGTCCTCTGATTTTGAGCAATTATAATCGCTTGCAACTGTCACTGTAAAATTGTAAGTACCTGCAAGTGTTGGCAAACCAGAAAGCACACCCGATGTTGACAGCGAAATTCCTGGAGGCAGGTTGCCATCGGTAACTTCGAAACTTGCGGGGCCTAAAGCTCCCGTTTGCGTAATCAGTGCAGAGTAAACAGTACCGGTTGTTCCGTCAGGTACGGAACCTAGGGGGGATAATGTTACCGCTGGGCAAACAAATGGAGTATATATTACCTCATCAATACCAATGTAATCGGAATTTGTACCTGATGGGCCACCGTTGGTGACAAAATATCTGAACGCAAAGCGACCTGACACAGGGGCGCTTAAGCCTGTAATTGTTATTGAATAAAACCCCCACGACAAGTAAGGGTACACACTGGTTACCAGCGTGGGATTAATATCAAGCAACAACGTGGTAAAATCGCCAACTGCTGCAGAACCTGTTCCTACATTGGTGCTGGCACCATTCGTACTCATTCTTACCTGAAGCCGGTCGGGATAAGTGTTATCATCAGTAGTACGGGTATAAAAGCTCAAGACATCGCCATTACTAATGGTTACTGAGGGTGTAACCAGCCAGTTGCTAATGGTATTGGCACCCGTTGTGTTGTTGAAATTGGTACCTATATAAGCGGTTGCCGCCCCCGATTGTGCCGAAAACACATCAGAGTTACCCTGGAACCAATTGGTTGAACCCAGTGGCACACTGTTGTTCTGCATGAACCAGCCAGAGCCTGTAAGTGTTGTTATGTCGTTAAATCCCTCTGTAAACGCCTGTGCACGAAGCGACATGGGCTCATACAACATTGCCGCAATTAGCAAAACAAAGAAAAATTTGTTGAAATGTCTCATAATTGTATTGGGTTTAGTATTTATGCAAATATAATCATAAAATTGGTTATTTTTATCAACCAATTTAACCCCTAATTTTTTAAAACTCTACTTCCATACTCCAGAAATACCCGTTCCACACTTTGGGCATTTCCCGATAAAACTTGGTGCAATTTGAATGTTGTAAGCTTTTCGGTCAATTATCTCAAAACCGCATTTGGGGCAAGAGGTAAATTCAGCCTGATTTTGTACATTACCCATATACACATATTTTATCCCCGCTTTACGAGCAATATCACAGGCTTGCTCTATAGTTTCAACCGGAGTGGGCGGTACATCCTTCATTTTATAGGCAGGAAAAAAACGGCTGAAATG
>ENA-UOWO01004448-UOWO01004448.1-activated-sludge-metagenome-genome-assembly--contig:-NODE-4448-length-15483-cov-5.131320_pt1 | contig 15483 bp, 13 predicted proteins | sample MGYA00238148_ERZ761564 | MGnify/ENA primary metagenome ERZ761564 (study PRJEB28885, sample SAMN05720194) | activated sludge metagenome | isolation source: Anaerobic digester | place: USA...
CTAACCCGGCTGGTTGGGTTTGCCGATAGGTTTTATAGAAAATAAAAACTGGAGGCATGCAGATCAGCCGTTTTCTGCATATAGAGCGTCGACCGGCCAATGCCGGGGCGACATGGCGGGCCGTATTTTATACGGTGATTATGCTGCTGCTGGTTTTCTGCGGGCAGCCTGCTGCCGCCGATGATGGCTGGGATGACTGGGGTGATTCGGGCAGTTCTGAGCCCAAAGTCAGGCGGCCGTTTATCAGCGGCTGGTGGAACTGGCAATACAACGAGTTTTCGTCGTTCGACCAGGGCCGGGTGACCTTCGAGAAAGAACTTGGCAACGGCAGCAAACTGGTTACCGGTGGCCGGGTCAATTATTACACCGAAGATAACAACAAGAAGTGGAAAGTGTTTCCGGGCGAAAACTACTATTTCTGCAAGGCCGGCGACTTCGATTTCAAGGCCGGTCTTCTGGTAGAAAGCCTGGGCAGCGGCGACAAGTTCTCGTTTGTCGACAAGATCAATTCGCGCTATTTCCATAATGGGCTGGCGAATGATTATGATCGAGATAAAAAAGAAATTCCGGGTGTCAGGGCGACCTGGTACATCAATAAACACTTCAAATTTTCGGGGCATTACCTGCCATATTTTACTGCGAGTGAATTCCCTTCGATCTTCAGCAAATGGGCTTATGCAATTCATAAGTCGCTTGCCACCGAGCTTCTGTTTAAGGGTGGGGTGTACAACGCCGCGAGTGAAGCTGACTTCGACCCACAGTTTCACGTGGAACTCAGTTCTACATACCCTAAGCTCGAAATGCGCTGGCATTACCTGCGAATGAAAGAGCGTCTGCCGATTATCAGCCAGGACAAGCCGGGCATCTTTAATGGCAGTTACCCGCTCGATGAAACTTTCGCCGTCGACGGCAGCGTCAATGTTACCGAAGAGTTTCTCATGCGTTACGAGTTTGCCCTGAGTCGCAACCGCACCTGGACAACCTTTGAAAACGGTCATATCGGCAAAAAGTTCTACAGCGACCATTACGGCATTCTGCTCGGCACCGACCGCAACCTGCCCAACAACTTCTACGTCAATGTACAGGGCATGGTTTCACATGTGCCTGATCTGCTGACGACAACGCCGTTTCAGCTCAATGAAACTGAATATCTAAGTTCTTTGCAGATGCGGCAGAACTTCAGGCAGGAAAAGCTGCAGATCGAATTCAACGCGCTCAAGAACTTTACCTCGGGCGAATATGTGCTGACCCCGAAGATTCTTCTGGTTAAATCAGACTACCTGACTTTTGTTTTGGGTTACCAGTTGAATGGCGAAGGTGCCGAGTCACTTGGCCCGGTCGGCCAGTTCTCAAAAAACAACACCGCTGTCTTCGAGACCCGCGTCACTTTTTAAGAATCTCAGCGGGTTTAATCAGATAAAAACGGTCTGAAATCGTGACCAGCGGGTTGATTGAGATCCATTTCTGGCGATAGTTCTGTGACGCGCCTTCGAAAGTTACGTAGATGCTGGTGCCGTCGAATTCAAGGTCTTCAGAGCCAGCGGCGATTTCGGCGGTTTTCAACCAGTTCTTTTCGTCGGCGAGTTCCCAGGCTTCGGCACTGAAGGTCTTCGACTGCCCGGCCGGTTTAAAGCTCACTTTGGTTGACGGCGTGCTCAGCGGGTTTTTGTAAAGCGCCAGCTTGGCGTTCAAAGCTCCGTAAGACAGACTCAGAGCCGCGTATTTACCGCAGATGGCCATGCCCTGAACCGATTCACGGCAGAAGATCAGGCGATCTGGTTTAAAGGCGGTTCTTGTCGTGTCGCCATCTTTGAACGTATATTTCTGTGAAGCTGTGGGCAGACCGTCGGCATTTGTCTTGTACCCCGCGATCCAGGTGTTGCGACCGAACGGGTTCTGGGTGTGATGTGCCACCGGTGCAAAGTTTTTGCTTGAAGATTTGACGAAATCGCCGACCCATAGCTGCGTGCCGTCGAAACTGACGAAGCTTGCTTTACTGTCTACTTCGAAGATGCGCTCGGCGGTCAGATCGATTGCCGGCACATTCAGGCTGGCAGGTATGCCTTTGCCGGCTGAAGTTGGTGCTTTGGCGCTTTTGTCGTTAAGAAAGTCGAGAATTTCTTCGAGCCGGAAACCGTAAATTTTGAAGCCGGAAGCGACCCAGACGTATTTCCCGGCGACGGTTACACCGCCGGCGTGCCCGGTATAGGGCTTATCGCTGCTCTGGTAGAGACCAAAGCGTCGTAATGGCTTGCCGGTGGCAGTTTCTACGACGACCAGCTGTGATGGTTCATCGGTATAGTCGAGTTCGGGGTAATAAGAAAGCAGAGTATAACGATATTTGCGAGGTTTGCTCTGTTCGGATGCCGGGGTTATAACCTGTTCCGGCAGATAACAGATCCCCTGGCAGACAAACTGGCGGCCGTCGTGGCCGGGGATTTTGCCGGAACTGCTGACGAATGCCGGCGGTTTATCGTCGGTCAGTGCCTGATTCAGCTTGCTGGTCAGCTTCTGGTAGCCTTTTTTCACTTTGCTGACAAACCTCTGCCAGAGGCCGGGTTTTTCGGCTTCGGTACTGCCGGCCGACCCGGATGATGTTGAAGATTGCGAAATGGTTACCGGCTGGTCGGCAAAAGGCGAAATGGCAAAAGTATCTGAAGCGAAAGAGAGAATTATCAGAACTGCGCACAGCCAGGGGCAGATTTTTTTGACAGTCATTTGTTTTCTCCGGTAGAGAGTTATTCTTAATATACCACCCCCATGGGCTTCTGGTTTTTAAAATTGCATTAACAGCTGCGCAAAAATGTTGTATCATGGCGCAAGATCAAGCCGGAGCCAATCTAAATGCGCAAACTACAGGCGTTAATTCTTTTGTGGTGCTTTTCATTTGCCTGCTTTGTCTGGGCAGGCAGCTATAAAACTCAGGCCAATCTGCGGTTTTCACATAAAACTCACGAAAAGAATTCGGTCAACTGTGCAGTCTGTCATGTAAACCGTGAAGGCAGCGAAACGGTGATGCCGGCAGTGCCGCCGGGCTGGCAGCCATTGCGGCCGACCAACATTGTTGCTTCGAGCGTCGGCGGTATTTTTTCGCAGAAAGTCGAAGTTGACGATACTTTCGGGCGTCCCGGCGAAAAACGCTGTCTTGAGTGCCACTTCAAGACTCGCGAGAAGAGCGACTGCGGCCTTTGTCATCTCGAGAAGCCCGGCGAGACAGTGCGCGCCCGCAAACGCCTCGGAAAAGATTTTGTTTTTTCCCATAAAAAGCATGAGAAGTTCGAATGCAGTCGTTGCCACCCCGGCATTACCGAATGGGAAAACCTCGATGGGCACATGATCAACGCGCAGATGGAAGACTGCCTGGTTTGTCACAACGGCAAAGATGCTCCCAAAAACTGTGTCATGTGCCATAAGCCGACGCCGTACCCCGCCGACCACACCGGCAATTATGAGAAGAAGCATGGGCTTGCCTATCGTTCTGACCCGCAGCGGTGCCGCATGTGTCACGAAGACTCTTCCTGCATCGAGTGTCATTCGCGCAAGCCCAAAGATCATACCCTTGCCTGGGTTCGCTACCGCCATGGTCTGGCGGCAAAAACCAACCCGCAGAAGTGCCAGGCCTGTCATTCTGACCCCTATGTCTGCAGGCGCTGCCACACTGACTGGTAAGGTATTGTTCACAACTTTTAAACAAAGAGAGTATCATGTTACAGATAGATTTCTGTAACAAAACAGGAGGCAGCCGCGATGGACGGTCTCGAACGGATCAGGATGCAGGATCTTATTGAAAAGGTAAATGAGCAGTGTGAGAACTCTTACGAAGGCTGCGTGCAGCTTTTGTCGCGGTTGATTGCCTGCAGGTCTCTCAGTGGCCAGGAAGCTGAATGTGCCGAAGTTCTGGTCAGTTTTTTCAATAACCGTAACATACCCTGTTTTGTCGATGCGCGCGGCAGCGTGCTTGCTGTATCGCTTCCCAGACACACTTCAGGTGAACCACCGGCTGATATGGCTGCTCAGGGAGCTGCCTGGCTCAGGGCTGAGCTCGAAAAAGCCAGAGAAAACGGCTTTAAGATTCTTGCCTTCAACGCTCACATCGATGTGGTTGGCGCCGATAACCCTGAAGAGTGGCGTGATGAGCCTTTTAAGGCTGTGCGTAAGTTCGGGCGAATTTTTGGCCGGGGTACCTGCGACATGAAGGGTGCTCTCGCGGCGATGGCAATGGCCATTTCTCTGTCGCGTGAGCTCGATCGCAATTTTGACCGCAATTGCGTGCTGCTTGGCTGCTTCTGCACAGAAGAAGAAGTCGCCGAAGGTCTCGCTTTCAAAGAGCTGCTCGAAGAATTTGCCATCAGACCCGATATGGTGCTGCTCGGTGAGCCTTCAAAAATGCAGATCGCCAGAGGCCAGCGCGGCAAGCTCGAAATGCTGGTGGAAACGGCCGGCGTGTGCGCGCACACTTCAGTGCCTGAGGCCGGCAGTAATGCAGCTTATAAGCTTGCCCGGGCTCTGCTCGCCATCGAGAATTTCGATGCCGAAGAACGCTTCAAACACGGGCTTGAACCCGAAAGTATTCTGCAGCGAACGACGATGGTCGCTTCAACCATCGAAAGCTGGCCGAAAAGCAAGAGTTTTGTGCCGAACCATGCCAGAACCCATGTTACGGCGCGTCTGGCACTCGGTGAAAACCTTCAGACAGTCGGTCGCCGCCTGATTGCCGATGAAAACTGGCCCGATGCCAATATTACCCCGATTGTATATAAAGGGGCATCATACAAAGGCAAGGAAAGCGAATGGAAAGCTGAACATCCGGCATGGGAAACCTCGACCGATCACCCATTTTTTCACCAGCTTGCAAACGCTTTTAAAGAGCTTTTTGACGCCGAGCCGGTTGACAAGATCTGGCCATTTTCGACCGACGGGGTTTACAGCGCCGGCATGGCCGGTATTCCGACTCTGGGCATTGGCCCGGGGCATGAAGAAGTTGCTCACAAAAATGATGAGTGGGTTTCGGAAGAAGAACTCAAAAATGCCCTCAAGCTATACGCCTTGCTGGGTTTTTTCAAAGCAGAACCGTAAAATTCAGTTAGGCTGGTCCTCTGTCACACAAGAATTAGAGAGTCCCTCGCCATTCCCGCGGAGGCGGGAGTCTGATTTTAAACCGCTTAGATCCCTGCTTTCCCCCTTCGGTGACAAGCGCAGGGATGACGCACAAACTGACACCCTTTGAATTCAAATGTGACAGAGGGCTGGATTAAACTGTGTGAACCCTCTGCCTTGCTACTCGCCGCAGGTCGGTGGTGTGCCGGTTATGCCGCCGCACCTGCCCCGAGCTGCCCGAGAAATGTTCGGTATTCCTGGCGCGATTTTTCCTGGGCTTCGATTCTTGCCTGATTGATTGCTTCGTGGTTGGCTTTTACCAGTTCGATGATTTCGGCATCGAGCTTGTTATTCTGGCCCATTTTATCGATGACGATGATCGTCTGCTCGTTTGACATACCTTTGCGATAGGGGCGGTCTTCAGTCAGGGCTGTAAAAACATCTGCAACTGCCAGCAGTCTCGAGCCAAGCGGCAGGTCCTTGCGCTTCAGCCTGAACGGATAACCCGTGCCATCAAGTCTTTCGTGATGATAAGAGCCGTATTTGTTGATCAAAGCCAGGTCTTCTATCGGTTCGAGGGCGCGGTAGGTATAAAAGGTGTGCCCGCGCATCAGATTGAACTCATCATCGGTCAGTTTGCCCGGCTTTTCGAGAATTTCGGTCGGAATTGCCAGTTTGCCAAGATCGTGCAGATAGCCGGCTACTTTCAGTTCGAAACATTCGTGCTCGTTGAGGCCGGCCAGCATGCCGAGGTATTCGGCGGTGGCCGAGACCCCACTCGAATGGGTTGCGGTAAACGGACTTCTGAAGTCGATCATGCGGCGTATCAGGCTCGAAAAAGAAAGCAGTTCGCGCTTGTTCATGTGAATCGTTTCAAGCATGACTGATTGCTCAAGCTGCTTGCTGATCATTGGTGAAACCAGATCGAGCCAGAAATACTCTTTTCCGGCCAGCTCGAGAAAGGCTTCGACAACTTTTGGCTCAAACATTGCTTCGCCGGCTTCAATGATTTTAGCCTTGATTTCTTCGGTCTGACCGAGTACGCCTTTTTCGCGGCGTATCAACAGAGCAACGCGATCGGCAAGCATAAGAATTCGACTGCCGAGCGGCACCTGCCAGCCACTGCAGAAACGACCCTGGCCGTGGTTCCAGGGGGTGTGGTGAAACCTGATCATCTCTGCAGCCTTTCGCATCGGCTCGAAGATGTTGATCAGCTGATAACCCATTTCGGCATGAACCTGGCCGTTGGCATATTCGAACTTGAGGGTTTCCATGCGTTCGGCGAGTGAAATCGCTCCAACATCATGAAGAATGCCGGCACAGACAATCTCGTTCTGTTCAACAACCGGCAGGTCAAGAGCATCCGCGATGCGCAGGGCAATCAGGGCGACCTGCTTGTGATGATCGTTCAATACCGGGCTTATCCAGTCGAGAATGTCTGAAAGGCAATTGAGAAAGTCAAAAAGCTTTAATCGATATTGCGGTTTCATGAATTCCCTTCGAAAAATGGGTTAACAGCTATTATAAGCTATTTTGACGAATTTTTCATCGCTTTTCTGATATGAAAAAGTATGAAAAAAGCCCCCGGTTTGCGCCGAATACAATGCGCCTGAACCGGAGGCCCGTTATCTGAAGAGTATCTCAGGGTTCTTTAAATGATTGACGGGTCTTCATCGGTTTTGTGATCGTCCTTTTCAGGACGGCCGAGAAAGGTGATCTGATCGCCGACGATCTGGGTGATATACTGGGTTTTGCCTTCGCTGTTCTGGTAAGACCTTGTTTCGAGGCGGCCTTCAACGAGTACTGAGCGTCCCTTTTTCAGGTAGCGGTTGCACAGTTCAGCGGTGCCGTTCCAGACAACAATTCTGAAAAAAGCCGTTTCCTTTTTCATCTCACCGGAACTGGTGCGCCAGCGCTTGTCGATGGCGACCGGGAATGTGGCGAGCGAGCGGCCGTTGCTGGTTTCTTTCATCTGTGGGTCGCGGGCGAGATTACCGGCAATAAGAACACGATTAACACTTACCATTTTTTTCTTTCCTCCTGATTTTTGATGACCGCGAAGAGGTCTCACAGGTAAATCAAATGAAAAGGAAAAAAGGGAAAAAATAATTTAACTTTTTTTATATTCTTCCGCGGATGGCATAATAGATAATGCCAATCCACTCATGAATGGCCGCGTGCAGTGAAGTCAGGTAGCTTTCCGAGGCATATAAAACGCTTTCTCTGGTGTGAACTGGTGCCGGAAGCACTTCGAAACCCTTTCTGGCAAAGGTATGAACTGAGCGAAAAATGTGGCCATTACTGGTTACGAGCAGTATCTTTTTTAACCCGGCAGCAGCAAACATTTTTTCGAGATACTCCGCTTCGGCAGCGGTTGTTACGATATCCTTACTTACCAGAATTTTTATTTTCGAGTGATCGACCGCGAACATCGACGTGAAACTGGCCACCCATGCAGCTTCGGCGTGTCCGAGGTATGAGGCGTAACCGGTACTGATGAGCAGCATTGGCGCGCGGTTTTCCTGTAGAAGTCTGAGCCCGTGTGTGACCCTTTGAAAACCGCTGTAGCCAGGTTCGCCAGCCATGGTTGCCCCCGAAGCCAGAACGACGATTGCGTCAGCGTTCTGGTCTGAATGTGGCATGATTAAAGGTTCTGCCAGATAGCCCCCGACCGGAAAGGCTGAGCAGATAAGCACCACCATGCCCAGAAGCAGCATACCACTCTTGAAGTTGCCAAAATAATGGCTGTGATACTGATCTTCGGTGTTGCGGCTGACGAAATAGAAAATAACTGTCAGAACAAGAAAGAGCACTGAAAAAAACTGCTTGAGAGCTGGCCCGAACTGGCCAGTCACCAGAAAATACATGGTCGGAAGCGCGATAAGAAACTTTCTTTTCATTATTGTTCAGGCCTCAGGCGGTTACTATCTGTCTGTTTACTATTTAAATCGTAATTAATAAGTTCGTTACACCACGCCAGCATATCATGGCGCAGAGTAAAATGCTGCTCGATGCTTTCTTCAAAGTTCAGATTTTCAAGAATGCGTTCAAGCTGTCGGCGAGCTCTCGCAAAAACACTCTGTCCACGGGAGATCAGCATCATGAAATCATCTGAACGGGCCCGGGTAAGAATCGACGAATGAAGCAGAGTGTCGGCGAGAACTGCAGCTGCCAGGTAACGGTCTTTGACAGGTTGGCCGATACGGATTTCTCCCGGCGCGGGCGGCGGATCAAGGTGAGTACTGATGCGGTTGAGGATTTCATTGCCTGTTAAAGCCATCAGAAAAATATGTGACTGCAGAAGCCTTTCTGGCTCGGCAACGAAAATTTTGCGGTCGAGGTCAGAAATACGATGATAAAGATTCTGACTGTCGATGCTGAGGTTTTGCAGTGGAATCAGCGTTTTTTCATCGGTTTTCAGGTTTTTGAGTGGTCTGAGGCCACATTCGCAGAGCATTTCGTCCATTGCGGTCAGCGTTGGGGCATGCCTGAACGGGTGTCTATCAGTCTTTGCCACCAAGGGCGATGATTGCTTATTTAAAGTTTCGGCCGTTTTTTGCGCGGGCACTTTTTCAATGCCGGTGCCGACGATAGAAGATGCTTCTGCGCCTGTGATCTGCGCCAGCTCTTCTTCAAGTTGTCTGCGGTTGCTGGTCGCTGCCAGAAAGAGCATTAAACCGTAGAGACCGGCAATTATGAAACCAGGCAGGTTGCCGACATAAAAATATTGACCGGGTATCATCTGAGCCTTCCCCAAAAGCGCAAGAAGACCATCAAGAACCAGTGAAAGCCCGGGGGCCACGATTATTGAGGCGGCAGGCCAGAAAATTGAAAGGGCCGCAGTAATGAAGGCAACCGGAAGAATATAGCTGAAAGACCATATTATCAGAGGGTTTACCAGCAGCGAAGAGGCTGAAACGGTTCCGAACAGCATTGCTGTCATCGGTATTGTTCCAAAGCTGGCGGCCAGGGTAACTGCCATGTAACGCGAAAAAGTCTCAGGGAAATAAAACCTGCGAAACAGCCTTTCTATGGGTTCGCGTAGAAAGACGATGCTCAATACGGCTGTGAAGCTGAGCTGAAAGGCGGCATTAAAAATCAGGGCCGGCCGATAGAGAAGCAGAATCAGAGCTGCAGTTGAAACCGGTCTGACCGGTGACGGAAAAGCCTCTATGTGCAGAATTACAGCGACGCAAAGATACATTATCAGAGCACGCCAGACAGAAGGACTGCCGGTCGTGGTCATGGCGTAAAAAATAAGAAACAGGGCGGTCATTATGCTGCGCGACAGGGGTGGAACCTTCAGCCAGTGAAGAAGCGCCGCCAGACAAACAATAATGACCATGATGTGCTGCCCGGAAACAGCGAGCAGATGGCTGATGCCGGTTTCACGGAAAAGAATCTTCTCAGTTTGTGGTATCTGGCTGGTATCGCCAAGAATGAAGCCTGTGACAATGCCGGCATGCCGGCGCGGCAATACTGTATTAAGCCCGTCACGGAGCTTTCGCTGCACTCTTCCAGCCAGTCCGGTCAACCCTGGGCCGGAGGTTACACCGCTGATTTGCTCTGCGTTAAAAGTCGGTGGTCGTCCGGGTTGTGTCACAGAAAAAGCACCAGTGAGGGCATATTGTTGTTCAGGCTCCGGAAAAAGGTTTGGGTTTTTAACAATGCATTCGACCAGCCCAGGCACCTTCACATTTTGATCGTCTGCTGCAAAAGTAGCGTCGAGAAGCTTGAATCTGATGCTGCCGCTTCGACTCAGCCTGAATTCACCTTTGAATTGTCCGGATAGATGCCCTCTTACTCCGTCGAGGCTGAGAAAGTGAGAAAAATTCGCTTCTGGCTCAGCCCGCAGGTTGCCATAGAAAGCGGCAGCAAGAAAGCCGGCAAGGGCAAGAAAGAGAAGCCTGTGTCTGCTGAATATTTCAGGAAAAGAGAGCAGCAGGCAGGAAACAGCGGCAACTAGCATTGCAATATGCATGCCGGCCGGCAGAAGAGCTGAAAACAGCAGGCCACAGACAAATACTGAGGTGAAGCCGACAAGCATATCCGGTGGCGCTGTAAAAAGCCGGCTTTTGCGTTTACTTTTCATCGCGTGAAACTCTTACTCCGGCTTCTTTCATGGCCTGAATTTTTGCCGGGCCAATATTTTTTACCCGGTCGTCAAAATCGCGCCAGTCTGCGAAGGGAGCAAATCTGCGCTCTGTCATTATCAGATCGGCTGTTTTCGAGCCGATGCCGGGGCAGGCGAGCAGCTGCTCTCTTGAAGCCTCGTTAATAACGATATGGTCGAGGGCGTCTTCGCCGGTCTGTTCAACTCTGCTGACACTCTTCAAAGCCTGGTCGAGCTTGATACTGAGTTGCTGGTCACCGGTGGCGATGAACTGTTGCAATGGCACGGCATCGGTGCCGAAGAACATCATGCTGCAGCCAATGATAATCGGTATCAGGCAGAGAATTCTGAGTTCAAAGACTTCGCGCTGGCTTAGCTGAAACATATTTTCAGCCCCCCGTCGGCATTTTGAATGAAAAACTCTCTTCTACCAACTGCTTTGGCCACTGCTTTTACTTCAAGCAATGCTTCTTTGGGATCGTTTTTAAAATGCTGAGTGTTAAAAACCCTGTTGTGCCAGCCGCCGTTTGCGATGGCAAATCTGACGCACAGATATTCAGGAAACTCTTCTGCTATCTGTGGCACAGACAGCAGAAGCTCCCCGGGTGACCCGGCCAGTTGTGCGGCCAGAATCGGCACAAAAGGGTAAAGGCAGGCAATAACCAGTCTTTTTAAGCGCCCGCCGGCTTTGATCCGTGGCGGTGCAACCTTTGCCGCATGTTTAACTGCCATGAGCGCTGCCCGCAGATCGCTGCGGCAGAGGATGTGGTCGCGGCTCTGTGCTGCCGCTTCAAGCCATGGGCCGGGGTTGCTGTCATTGCAGTCTGTCTGAGAGTCACGAAAAATTCGCGCCAGCCATTTGAACGCTGTTTCAAGTTGATTCAACGGCTCCGCGGGCGGGTGTGGGAATTCACTGATCAGGGCGACTCTACAGGCGTCGATTCCGAATTCTGCAATGAGATCTTCACAAATACCCGGTTGAGACCTGCCGGGGGCGATCCAGCCCAACGGGCTCAGGCCCCATAGTTGGCGGGTTCGCAGAATAATGTCTTCTATAAGGCTGCCTGAAGAAGCAAAAACAGGCCATAGAGCGGCCTGTTTTTCGAAACTTTGCGGATTGTACTTCAAGATCAGTTGGTCAATAAACCCCAGAGCTGCCGGGTCTTTTCATTGTTGATGCCAAGATCGGTGGTTGCGAAGAAAAGCAGTTCGCGGGCCTGATTGATGATTGCGGGTTCCTGCAGTGATTTGCCACAGGCAATAAGAAATCTGATTTCGAAAATAAAGAAATCCTGATCAGAAACCGCCGCCTTTTTTTCGACTTCAAGCAGATCTTTCATGGCTTTCTCGTAGTCGCCTGCTTTGAACAGCGTCAGAAGCTCGATTATTTCATTGGCGGTGGCAAGATTCTGGCTGATTTCCTTTTTTCGTTCGGCGTCGGTGATATTTTTCAGCTCTTCTTCAGCTTTTTTAACCCAGGTTGTGTCTGCTTCGAGCATGAAAAACTTCTCATGTGCGATAGAAAGACAGAGGGTTACAAGCACTTCGTTCACTTCTTCACGGGTGAGAAATGTGCCCGAAGCAACTTTGCGATAAAGGTCAAGACTGGTTGAGAAGGTCTGGCTGGCATCGGCAAACTTTTCGTAGGCCTTTTCGAGCTGGCCCTGGTTGAAGTTAAGATAGCCTTCGGCCAGCAGCTGGGTCTGGGCCTTCTGTTGTCGGCTGCCGGAGAAAAGAACGCCGCCAACCACGCCGCCGCCGATTAACAGCAGCAGAATGATCAGTATGGCGATGGCGCCGCCGGAGCGGGCTGATTTATTCAAGATCTTCATCTTCAGATTCATCCTGGGGAATTGGCATGTTGGGCTGGGTGTTGGTTTCGTGTCGCATTTCCCTGGCCTGGTTAACGAACCAGAGAATAATCCCCTGGGCGCTCTGACTGCCGTAAATGATCTGTTCAAGATACTTGTTGCTTTCGTCGAATTTGCCGAGCAGACGGTTGGCGCCGGCGAGAATGTACATGATCTCAAACACCCGCGATTGCGGAATGTTTTCTTTCGGAATTCTCGTGCCATCTGGCATAAAGGCGTCGTCAACGCTGGTGGCGGCATTGGTGATCGTCAGAAATGAAACAGCCTCGGTGAGGTAGGCTTTTTCGAAATCTCTGTAGCGCTGCTGAAGTGCCGGATCTGTTGCCAGTTCAGCGGCGTCGCGGGCTGTCCAGGCGGCGTTGAGATAGGTGTAGCCAAGCAGACGGTGGTTGGCTTTGCGTGCTTTGCAACATATTGCTGCCAGTTCCCAGCTGCGGATAGCGGCTTCAAGGTCACCGTCTTTCTGTAGTTCGTTAAAGGGCTTCCCTTTGTCTTTGAGACCGCCGGCAACTCTTTCAAGCAGGGGCTTGATCTGTCGCAGAATGGCAATATTGGTTGGTGTCAGTTCTTTGAGCTTTTCTGCTTCAATATCCTTCCAGATCTGCTGGCCAGAAGAAGCGGCTCTGACGCGGCTGGCGGCATCCCACTGTGAGCGGTGGTTGTCGAGCAGAGCCTTGCGTCTGGCTTCAATTTCTGACATCAGCGGGCAGAAATACTTGTCCTCGGCAGCGTAATAGCAGTGAGGACAGACACAAACATTGAAATAGCGAGGGTTAATGTTGCCAAGATAAACCGGGCGATAATCGATATCGCGTTTATCAAGGCTGAACTGCTTCTTTTTCAGCAGGTAGCGCTTGAACTCCTTGCCGCAGATTGGACAGACAATGTCTTTCGGTAGAAATAGTTTATCGTTTAGAGCCATAATCGCACCGTCATTTCTGGGTAGGTTAAACAAATAAATTTACACTACCATATCTTAAATTTACAGAATTCGCAACAGTTTATGAACCTGAGGAATCCATCGCACCTGTTGGAAAAAAGGTCTGAACAGTTGAATCCAGTCAATTATGTTCCCGGTGTCCCAGTCACTGATATGGGCGGGAAAAATTGCGCATGGCTGCAAAACCAGCGTGTAATCGTCGACCTGCATGCTTTCGAGCATAGCGATCAATTTTGTCGGGTCGTCATCCGCATCGATGGCGAGTCGAAAATATGTGGTTTCAGGGCTGGTGACAGAGATTATTTTTTCCAGCGTTTTCTGGTAGCGGCTGCAGGTTTTTTCCTGAAAACATCTGAGGTCGATGCACCAGCGGCTGACCAGAGAATTCAGCTTCTCGAAGCCTGACAGCGGAGCTCCGGTGGTCTGCACAAAGGTGTCTATACGGTTTTTTTTGAGAATATGCAGCAGTTCGCAGAGAAAGTCTGCCTGCTGGAGCGGTTCTTCGCCGATGAAAGAGACGGTGAAAAAACGGTCTAGCGCAAATGTCTCTGACAAAAGTTGAAAAAAGCGCAAAGGTGTGACCGGGTTGCGGGCAAAATGATTGCGCGACCCGGGCAGGGTTTTTATGACAAAGGTTGGTTCTTCTGCCTGTCCTTCAGTGACCGCAGCCAGTCTGACAAAAAGCTGCATTGTGCCGACATGCAGCCCTTCACCCTGAATTGAAGCAAAGACTTCGCTGATTCTACCCCTGGTTTTTGATGGTTTCAAAGCTTATTCCCAGCATTTCTGCCAATTTAAATTCGTTGATGATCGGAATCTTGTGCTGCAGGGCCTTTGTTTTTTTCGTCGAAACATAGTCTTCGCCTTCAAGAGAGCCGATCAACAGATAATCGGTTTTTGGCGAAACCGAAGACTTGATCTGTCCGCCATGTGCCTTGATCAGCTCTTCGATCCTGCGGCGCGGAACCACAGCTTCACCGGTTACCACGAAAGCTTTGCCGCTAAGCTGATCGCCAGCTTTCTGACTGGCAAGTTCTTCGGCCGAAGGGCCATGCCACCAGTTTTTCAGGGCCTCGATAAAGCTGTAGTTCTGCTGGTCGCCAACAAAGTCGATTATGCAGCTGGCAACACGCTCTTTGATGCCCTCGACTTCGGTAAGCGCCTGCAGGTCAGCGGCAAGAAAGCTGGCGAACGACTGGTTGAAACGCAGCGCAATTTTTTCACTGACGACAATGCCGACGTTGCTGATGCCAAGCGCCGAAATAAGCCTGAATAGAGGCTTTGCTTTCGCTGCTGCGAGATTGCCGGCAATCTTGGCAGCTGATTTCTCGCCCATTCTTTCGATACCGGCTAATGTGGTCGCGTCGAGCGTCAGAATGTCTTCAACTTTTTTGATCACGCCTGATTCAAGCAGTCTGTCTACGAGCTGCGGGCCGAAATTTTCGATTTCCATCTGCGTGATAAAATGAATTATGCGACGGGCAATGACCCCTCGACAGACCGGGTTCTGGCACCTGACCACTGTTGCTGTTTCGTCGTCGTCACCGCGCCCGACATAAATTTTTTCGGCGCAGGTCGGGCAATGCTCTGGTGGGTTGATAGTCTGTTCATTGCCAGTTCTCTGATCTGGCAAGGCTTCCACGATATACGGAATAATGTAACCTGCCTTTTCGACAATCACCCGGTCGCCAATTCTGATATCTTTTTCTCTGATCTGGTCGAGATTATGCAGCGAGGCTCGCGACACCGTCGTGCCGCCAAGCTCGACAGGCTCAAGGTGAGCCACCGGTGTGAGTTGCGACCGGCCAATCTGCCATTCAACGTTGAGCAGCCGCGATACTGCTCTTTCCTGCGGGTATTTGTAGGCGATGACCCAGCGCGGTGCTTTGGCGGTGCTGCCGAGTTCGAGCTGCCAGGCAAGATTGTCGATTTTGATGACGATGCCGTCGATATCAAAGTCGAATTCGCTGCGGCGCCGGGCAATGTCCTCGATAAATTCGCCGATTTCTTCTGTTGATCTGCAGAGGCGCCAGGCCTCATTTATCTTGAAACCAAGCTTGCCGAGATATGTTAATACTTCAGAATGTGACTTAAAGCCAAGTTCAAAGGCCTGGGCAATGCCATATGCCATTGTCTGCAGCCCGCGACTTGCGGCCACTGAAGGGTCCAGTGATTTGATCGTGCCGGCGGTGAGATTGCGGCAGTTTTTGAAAGGTTCTTCGCCATTTTCAATTTTGGCCTGGTTGAGCTTTTCAAGCACCTTGCGGGGCGTGTAAATCTCGCCGCGTACATCCATGTCGAGGGCAGAATCTATCTTCAGCGGCAATGACCTGATGGTTTTGACATTGCCGGTGATCAGATCGCCTTCGATACCGTTGCCGCGGGTGGCCCCGCTTTGCAGAATGCCGTCGCGGTAATGAAAGGTTCCGGAAACCCCATCGATTTTCAATTCGGCTACAACC
>ENA-UOWO01004450-UOWO01004450.1-activated-sludge-metagenome-genome-assembly--contig:-NODE-4450-length-15480-cov-9.778347_pt1 | contig 15480 bp, 19 predicted proteins | sample MGYA00238148_ERZ761564 | MGnify/ENA primary metagenome ERZ761564 (study PRJEB28885, sample SAMN05720194) | activated sludge metagenome | isolation source: Anaerobic digester | place: USA...
GAGGTGACGGTCGACACGGAGACCGCCAAGGGTAACATCGTGCGCCTGGCCGGCCGCGAGGGCCGCGACGTGGTGACCCTCGCTGAAGGCGGGGCTATCATCGTCCGCATAAGCGGTAAGAAGGCGTAGCGTGGGCGGCGAGGGTCGGATCGTCTACCTGGACAACGCGGCGACGAGCTGGCCGAAGCCGGCTTGCGTCTCGGACGCCATGGCCGCGTGCATGCGCGAGTCGGGCGGCAATCCGGGCCGATCCGGCCATCGCCTATCCATAGCCGCCGGGCGCGTCGTGGCGGAGGCCCGCGAGGCGGTAGCCGAGGCGCTCGGCGCCGGCGATCCGTTGCGCGTCGCGTTCGCGGCCAACGCCACGGCGGCGATCAACGCGGCCCTGCTCGGCGTCCTACGGCCGGGAGACAGGGTCGTCGCCGATAGCCTGGCCCATAACGCCGTGGCGCGCCCGCTGACCGAACTAGGACGGAACGGCGTGGCGGTCGAGTGGATACGCTGCGGCCGAGACGGCTCGGTCGACCTCGGCCACGCGGAGGCGCTTGTCCGCGGTCGGGGCGGCCGCGCGGCCAGGATGCTCATCGTCACGCACGGTTCGAACGTTTGCGGCTCGCTGGCCCCGCTCGGAGAGCTGGCCGCGATATGCGCACGCCACGGGACGACCCTGCTCGTCGACGCGGCGCAGACCGCCGGGGTGGAGTATATCGGGCTCGACTCGCTGGGAGACGCCATGGTCGCGTTCACGGGCCACAAGGCGATGCTCGGCCCGGGCGGCACGGGCGGGCTGGCCCTGTCGAGCCGCGCGGATATCGAGCGCGTCAGTCCGGTCATCCGGGGCGGTACCGGCAGCGCGTCCGATAGCGAGGACCAGCCGGCCTTCATGCCCGACCGACTCGAGGCGGGCACGACGAACGCGCCGGGGCTCGCCGGGCTCGCCGCCGGCCTGGCCTGGATCGGCGCGAACGGCGGCCGGGAGTCGATCCGGGAACATGAACGTCGTCTGACCGAGAACCTCGTCTCCGGCGTCGCCGCGCTGCCCGGCGCCATCGTCTATGGCCCGGAGCCCGGTAGGCCCCGATGCGCCGTCATGTCGTTCACCTTGGACGGCTGGAGCTGCTCTGATCTGGCGCTAGCGCTCGACGAGCGCTTCGGCGTTTTGTGCCGCGTTGGCCTCCACTGCGCGCCGAGGGCGCACCGTACTCTCGGTACCTTCCCGGACGGCACGGCCAGGTTCGCCCCGGGGCCGTTTACGACTGAAGCCGACGTGGCCTACGCGCTCGGCGCCCTGGCCGAGTTGGCGTCCGAAGGCGGCCGCTCGTGAGCGGACGTTACGGCTACGTGCTGTTCCATACGAGCGCCGCGGCCTTCAGGGCCGAGAAGGCCTCCCGCGAGTCCTGCGCGTCCGCGTCCGATACGCTGTCCGGGGCTAGGCTGGTCCCGACGCCGAGGGCGCTGTCGAGCGACTGCGGCGTCTCGCTCCGTTTCGATCTGGCAGGGACCGACGATGGCGGCGCCGAGCGGGCGATGCGCGTCCTGCTGGACGAGCGCGGCATCCCCTTCGACAGGATAGCCGAGGCGTAACGTCGCCGGTCGTAATTCGATTGCCTATAGTCGCCGTGATCGGCGATAATCGACGGCATGAGCGACGATATGTACGTCTGTCCCGCCTGCGGCGAGACCTATTCCCTGGCATCGATGACCTTCAGGTGCCGTTGCGGCGGCCTCCTCGACCTGGCGCCGTTCGAGCCTCGGTTCGACCCGCGATCTTCCGGCGGCGAGCGGTCCATCTTTCGCTATGCCTCCTCCATGCCTCCCTTCTCCGGCCTGGAGGAGGCTTGGGAATCGGCCCGGAGCCGCGTGACCATGGGGGAGGGGCTCACGCCGACCGTACCCTTCGGCCCGGCCGAGCCTGGCCTGCTCGTCAAGGTTGACTACGCGATGCCGACCCTGTCGTTCAAGGACCGCGGAGCCGCCGTGCTGGTGGCGGCCGCCCTCGTCGCCGGGGCGCGCAGGCTGATCCAGGATAGCTCGGGCAACGCCGGGGCGGCGGTGGCCGCCTACGCGACCAGGGCGGGCCTCGGCTGCGACATCTATACGCCTGCCTCCACCTCTCAGCGCAAGATAGCTCAGATCGAGGCGTACGGCGCCAGGGCCGTACTCGTACCCGGTAGCCGCGAGGATACGGCCGCCGCGGCGCTCGAGGCGGCCGAGTTCGGCGCTCGCGACGGCTCGGCCTTCTACGCGAGCCACGTCTACAACCCTCTTTTCTATCAGGGGACCAAGACCTATGTGTACGAGCTATTTGAGACTCTGGGCGGCCTACCCGATACACTCTACGCGCCGCTCGGCAACGGGACTCTGGTGCTCGGGATGTACCACGCGCTCAAGGAGCTACGTTCGCTCGGACTCATCGTCTCCTATCCTAAGCTCGTCGCCGTGCAGGCCGAGCGCTGCGCTCCGGTCTACCGCGCCTCCGTCGCCGGCCGGCTCTCCGTGGACCCGGTCCGGAACGACGGTACCGAGGCCGAGGGTATCGCCATCGCGGCCCCGCTTCGCGGCAGTCAGGTCCTGGCAGCGATCCGCGAGCTAGGCGGCGAGGTCGCCATCGCACCGGAGGCCGGGCTGAGCCCGGCCAAAAAGGCCGCCGCGGCGCGCGGCTTCTATATCGAGACGACGAGCGCCGCCTGCCTCGCCGCCTACTTCGATCGCAGGGCTCGCGGCGTCGACGAGGGCCGCGTCGCTCTGCCGCTGTGCGGCTCGGGACTCAAGAGCGCCTAGCATGGAAAAGGGTCGCTGGGGGATCAGCCACAAGTTCATCGCGCTCGTGTCGGCGGCGGTCGCGGCATTCATGCTGTCGGCCTTCCTCTTGACGCGCACCATGCTCGAGCGCTACGCCCTCGAGGCCTCCGACGAGGCCGCGGAGCTGATACTCGACCAGACCGACAAGCGGCTCGTCGCGTTCTTCTCCGAGCTCGAAGCCTTGGCCAGGAGCCTCGCGTCGACCGCCGTGGTCAGGAGCGCCGACCGGGCGGGCATGCGCGACCTGTTCGTGTCGTCCGTGCTGGCCCGGCGCGGCTATCTACGCGCCATCTACCTCGGCGGCTCCGACGGCCGTATGCACGAATGGGGCGTCGGGGCGGAATTCGTCGACTATGAGCCCAGCTTCCCGCCCGGCTACGATCCCAGGCTGCGGCCCTGGTACCTGAGCGCCCTGGAGCGTGACGGTTTCTCCATATCCGCGCCGTACCGCTACGCCAGCGTCGACGACATCGGCATCACCTGCGTCCTGCCCGTGACCGGTCGGGATGGCTCCCCCGTCGGCGTGCTCGGCCTGGACATCCTGCTGTCGAGCCTGGCGGCCGTGCTCGACGGACTCCAGATACCCAAGGACGGCAAGGCCATCGTGCTCGGCTCCAACGGTGAGATCATAGCCAGCCAGTTCCACGGCGATAGGCCGGAGGGCATGATACTCAAGCGCTTCGCGGCGGGCGACGCGCTCGGCTCGGACGCCGGGTCGTTCGTCGGATCGGTGGACGGCATGGACACCCAGTACGTCTACCGACGTGTCGATAGGCTCGGCTGGATCGTCATGGTCGCGATGCCGCTCGAGCCGATACGCGAATCGGTCAAGGCGCTCCTGAACCTGATAGGCGTAACCGAGCTAGCGCTCATGGTCGCCCTCGTCGTCGCGCTGGCCGGCATATCGAGCCGGCTCATCGTCTCCCCGCTCGGCCACATCGTATCGGTCATCAACCGCGTCGAGGCCGGCCAGCGGGGGCTACGGGCTCAGGTAGCGAGCTCCGACGAGTTCGGCCTTTTGGCCACCGAGTTCAACCGCCTCCTGGACGCGGTCGAGGAGAACTCGTCGAGCCTGGAGGGCAAGGTGCGGCTGCGCACCGCGGAGCTCGGGCGGCTGCAGCGGGAGAACACGAGGCTCAAGGTGATCGAGGAGCGAAGACGCATTTACCGCGACCTTCATGACACCATCGGCGCCAAGCTGACGAATATATTCTTCTGCAACGGCGTGGCCCTCGACCTGGCCAAGGATGGGCCCGAGCGGCTCAAGGCCATGCTGGAGGGAGTCGAGTCGAACTGCCTACAGGCGGTGGACAGCCTCAAGCGCGTGATCCTGGGTATGGGCGAGGACGACGCGAATGCCGGCTCGTTCTCCCTATTCGTATCGGCGGGCGTCAGGCAGCGCCTGGCCGCTCGCGGCATGGCGTTCGACTGCGTCATCAAGGACAAGCGCGCCATAGATGCACTGCCCGCCGGGCTGCGCGACGAACTGGAGCGCATCCTGGACGAGCTGGTCAGCAACGCGCTCAAGCACTCCGAGGCGGGCTCGGTCAGGCTGCGTCTGCACCTGAGAGCCGGCGCCCTGCATCTGGCGTTCTCCGACGACGGCGTCGGCTTCGACCCGAGGGCCAGGTCCTCCGGTTCGGGCCTCGGGAATATTCGGTATCGGGTGGAAGGACTGGGCGGAACGCTGAGCGTCGATACGGCCGAGGGCCAAGGCTCCGGCTACCGCATCGTCGTGCCGGTCGACGGCCTGCCGGAGGCGCGATCATGAGCCTCGGAGCCGGCGCGATTGTGACCATAGCCATCGTCGAGGATCAGCGCGAGGTGCGTGAAGGCCTGACCTACCTGCTCGGGCTGGATGGGCGGGTGCGGGTAATCGGCGGCTTCGACGCGGCCGAAGGGCTGCTCGATTGGATGGCCGGGGCCGAGAAGCGCGACGAGCCGGATATCGTACTCATGGATATCCATCTGCCCGGCATGGACGGCATCGAGGCGACCCGCGTCCTGCGGTCCGCCCGTCCGAACATGGTCGTGCTGATCCTGACCGTGTTCGAGGAACCCGATACCATACTGGCGGCCTTCAGGGCCGGAGCGAGGGGCTACCTTCTCAAGAATACCCGCCCCGAGGCGCTGCTCGACCAGGTGTTGAGCGCCCTCGACGACGGCTCGCCGATCAGCCCCACCGTGGCCAGGCGGCTGCTCGACGAGTTGCGCCGCGACGCCGACGAGGGCGCTTCGGCCGACTACGGCCTGACCGCCAGGGAGCGCGAGGTGCTCCGCGACATCGTCGACGGGTTGACCTACAAGGAGCTGGCCGAGAAGCACCACATCGCCGGCTCCACGGCCAAGAAGCACATGCTCCATATCTATCAGAAGCTGAACGTATCGTCCAAGGCCGAGATCGTACGCAAGGCGCTGAGCGAGCACCTGGTCTAGGCGTAAAATACTCCTTTTGGTGCATATCGCGATCCGAAATCAGGGCTTACACTTCGCGTATCGATCCACGCCTCCTTGCCGGGGGCGTACCAAACGTATCCGGAGGCATCCATGGCTACAGAAAACGCCAAGAAGAAGGGCGCGCTCGATTGGTACTTCAAGACCAATCTCCTCAGGCGCATCCTCATCGGTCTCGTGCTCGGCGCCATAGTCGGCGTCGTGCTCGGCTTCTTCCCCGACGCGGTCGGCCCCTACGTCGGGGCCATCAAGTTCTTCGGAGACTTATTCATCAGGCTTCTCAAGATGATCGTCGTACCGGTCATCCTGTTCTCGCTGATTACCGGCGCCGCGAGCATCGCCCCGTCGCGCCTCGGGCGCGTCGGCGTCAAGGTGATGATCTACTACCTGGCGACGAGCGCCTTCGCGGTGATCATCGGCCTCGTGTTCGCCAACATCTTCAGGCCGGGCCTCGGTTTCAATATCGTCGGCGCGGCCGGCGTGGCCGGCAAGGCGGCCGCGGCCCCTACCATCTCCCAGATCCTGCTCAACATCGTCCCCACCAACCCGGTCGAGTCGCTGACCAAGGGCGACGTGCTGCCGATCATTTTCTTCGCTGTCGTCTTCGGCCTCGGCATCTCGTTCGTCAAGGACTCGAAGAACGAGAAGATAGCGAAAGGCGCCGATACGCTCTACGACGTATGCAACGCGGCCGCTGAGACGATGTACAAGATCGTCGGCGGCATCATGCAGTACGCGCCCGTCGGCGTGTTCGTCCTGATCTCGATCGTATTCGCCCAGCAGGGTCCCAAGGCCATCGGCCCGCTCCTGATCGTCACGCTCACCGTCTACATCGGCCTGCTCGTCCACCTGTTCGGCGTGTACGGCGGCATCCTGGCCGTCAACAAGCTCGGCTTCATCCGCTTCTGGAAGGGCGCGAACGAGGCGATCATCACCGCCTTCGTCACCCGCTCGTCCGGCGGCACCCTGCCGATAACCCTGCGCGTCACCGAGGAGAACCTCGGCGTGCCGCGCACGATCAGCTCGTTCAGCCTGCCGCTCGGCGCGACCATTAACATGGACGGCACCGCGATCTACCTCGGCGTCTGCGCCATGTTCATAGGCTACGCCACCGGCAACCCGCTGACCTTCAACCAGCAGCTCACGGTCGTCATCACCGCCACGCTCGCGTCGATCGGCACGGCCGGCGTGCCCGGCGCCGGCGCCATCATGCTGCTCATGGTCCTCGAGTCGATCGGCCTCAAGGTCACCGAGGGCTCGGCCGTCGCCGCCGCCTACGCGATGATACTCGGCATCGACGCCCTGCTCGACATGGGGCGCACCGCCCTGAACGTCGCCGGCGACATGGTCGGGACGGCTATCGTCGCCAAGAGCGAGAAGGAACTCGACTTGGCCAAGTGGGGCAAGTAAGGTCCATCCGCCGAGTCGCGTAGAAGCGTATAGTGGCCGGGCGCCCGATCATGGGTGCCCGGCTTTTTCTCGGAGGCTACTGTGGGATCGGAGGCCGCTATGGGATCGGAGGCGACGATGGAAGCTGAGAAGGTCGTGGTCATAGGCGGCGGAGTGGGGCCGATGGCCGGCGTGGCGTTGCACGCCAAGATAGTCGAGAATACCCTGACCGACGGCACCGACCAGTCTCACTTGTCGGTGCACCACTATTCCTGTTCGTCCGGCGTCCCCGACAGGACGGCCTACCTGCTGGCTCTGGCCCGCGGCGAGTCGCCCTCGGCCGACCCGGCCGCCGGCATGGCGGCGGTATTCCAGGACGCGGCCAGGGCCCTTCGCGGGCGCCCGGCGGTCGGCGGCGTGCCATGCAACACCTTCCACGCCCCCGCCATTTTCGATCGTTTCGCCGCGGAGGCGGCCCGCCGGGCGCCGGGCATACGGATCGTGCACATGCTCGAGGAGACGATAGTGCTACTCGGCGCCAGGCTCGGGCGCGAAGGCCGCGGCGGCGGTGAGGCCGTCGGCGTGCTGTCGACGACCGGTACCAGGCGTTCGGGCGTCTACGACGAGCTGCTGTCCCGGGCGGGCTACGAGGCGATCTACGTGCCAGAGGGCGAGCAGGAGACGCTCCACGCCGCCATCTACGACCCGTCCTGGGGCATTAAAGCCGTCTCGCCGGTCAGCGACCGAGCGGCCCGGATCGTGGCCGACATGGCCTCCCGGCTGATAGGCGACGGCGCGTCCGCCGTCCTCCTGGCCTGTACTGAACTACCGCTCGCGCTACCGGGTACCGATCTGGGTGGCGCGCCGCTCGTCGACCCGGTGCTGGCGCTCGCCCGCGCCCTGGTCAGAGAAGCGGCGCCGGAGAAGCTACGGCCGCTATAGCCTCCAGCCGCGCGCGCTTGTTGCCGAGTATCGTGCGCTCGGCGCATTCGGACATATCGAGTACGCACGGCGCCACCAGCCGGTATTCCACGAGGGTGCCGCGTCGTTCGTCGTCGACGAGGCCGGCGGCCTTGAGTTGCGACAGGTGTTTGGACGCCACTGACTTGTCGACACCGACGCTGGCGGCCAGCTCGCAGACGCACCAGGGGCGCTCCCGCAACTTCTCGAGCATGTATATCCTCATCGGGTGGGCCAGAGCCTTGAACATCTCCGTCCTCAGTTCATAGCGTCGCAATGCTATATCGTCCATAGACTGAATGTTGCAATGTTTCTAAACAATTGTCAAGAAGGTACTTGACAATTGTGTGCATTGTTTCAATAATTTGCAACATGAGGTTGCAATGGAGGATTCTATGAAGGTACAGATTCTTGGTTCCGGTTGTCCCAAATGCAAGCTACTGGAACAGCACGCCCGCGAGGCGGTAGCCGAGCTCGGCGTAGACGCGGAGATCGTCAAGGTGACGAATACCGACGACATCATGGAGATGGGCGTGATGATGACGCCCGCGCTGGCGATAGACGGCGAGGTCAAGAGCGTCGGCAAGGTGCTGACGAAGGACCAAGTCGCCTCGTACCTGAAAGTCGTTAAGTTTCATGCCCTGTAAGTGCGACGGTACTTGCGAAACCACTTTGATCTACGCGTGCTCGGGAGCGGCGAATACCGGGTTGCTCGCCGACCAGGTGATGCGGATCCTGAGTCGGAACAAGGTCGGCTCGAGCACCTGCCTGGCCGCGATGGGCGCCGACCTCTCGGGCTTCCTTGAGTCGGCGCGCAACGCGACGCGCAATATCGTGCTGGACGGCTGCAAGGTATCCTGCGGCAAGAGGATATTCGAGAAGAACGGCTTAGCGTACCAGCACTACGTCATGACCGACTACGACGTCGAGAAGGGAAAGACGCCCATAACCGGCGACCTGACCGAGGCCGTGGCCGAGCGTATAGAGGGGCTGGTCAAGGCATGAGCTCCAAGGAAATCTCCCCCAACCAGAAACTGCTCATCGTCTTCGGCGTCTTCCTCGCGGCGTACTTCATACCGTGGGGCGCGGCGCGCGTCCTCGGCGCGACGAACGAGGCGTTCATGATGCTCGGCGAGTATGCTAGGCAGCACGTGCTCCTGTGCCTCGTACCGGCGATGTTCATAGCCGGCGCCATCACCGTGTTCCTGAACCAGCAGGCGGTGATGCGCTACCTCGGGCCCGACGCCAACCGGTTCACCGCGTACGGCGTGGCCTCGGTCTCCGGCGCGATACTCGCGGTCTGCTCCTGTACCGTATTGCCCATCTTCAAGGGCATCTACAAGAAGGGCGCCGGACTGGGTCCGGCGGTGGCGTTCCTGTATTCCGGTCCAGCCATCAATATCCTCGCCATCGTACTGTCGGCCAGGGTCTTCGGCTGGAAGCTCGGCGTCGCGAGAGCGGTCGGTGCCGTAGCGTTTTCAATAATACTAGGCCTCGTCATGGCGCTCATCTTCCGCAAGGATGACGAGAAGCGTGCCGCCGACGCCCGCCTGTTCACCGTCCCGGACGAGAAGCCGGCCCGGAGCCTCGCCCAGATGATCGTCTACATGGCCAGCATGATAGGCATCCTCGTGTTCGTGAACTGGGCCAATTCCAAGGGCGGTAGCGCCGCCTGGGACGCGATATATGGCGCCAAGTACTGGATTACCGGAGCCTTCGGCGTCGTCCTCGCCTACACGGTCATGCGGTGGTTCAATAAAGAAGAGCGCGTGGAATGGGTGGTCGCGACGCGCGACTTCTCGCTGCAGATCCTCCCCCTGCTGTTCGGCGGTGTGCTCGTCGCTGGCTTCCTGCTCGGTCGACCGGGACACGACGCGCTCATTCCGAGCGCCTGGATAGCCGGCCTCCTGGGCGGCAACTCGCTGTTCGCCAACTTCGTCGCGGCCCTGTCCGGCGCTCTCATGTACTTCGCGACGCTTACCGAGATACCCATAATCCAGGGCCTCCTGGGCGCGGGCATGGGCCAGGGACCGGCGCTCGCGCTCCTACTCGCCGGGCCGAGCCTGTCGCTGCCGTCCATCCTGGTCATAGGAGGGGAACTCGGCTGGAAGAAGACGCTGACCTACGTGACCCTCGTCGTGATCTTGTCGACTGTCGCCGGCATGGCGTTCGGAGCCTGGGCTTAAGCCGGAAATTAGGAGCAACCTTATGAAGAGAGTATCCCGCGTGAAGGGCGGCGTCACGCCATGATCGATTCCATCGTCGCCTCGATAAGCGCGGCCTTCGGAACGCCCTCGGTGATCGCCTTCGGGGCCGCAGCGCTGTAGGCGTCGCGCAGATGCTAGGCTGAATCGTTGGCATACAGAAGGGGGAGCGAAAGGTGGATGAGAAGAAAAGGCCCTCGTTCGTAGGAAAGCTCCAACCCATGGCGCCGTCGCGCCGCACGCTGACCATAGAACTGCTCGTGATAGACATGAAAACCTGTACCCGTTGCGTACCGACGGGCGCGCGACTCGCCGAGGCGGTGCGGCTACTGACTCCGATAGCCGAGTCGCTCGGCATCGAACTGGTCGAGAGGATGACCCTCGTCGGGACGCCCGGGGAAGCCAGGCGGCGGGCTCTCGTATCTTCGCCCACCATACGAATAAACGGTCGTGACATCGCCCAGGATATTCGGGAGTCGCGCTGCGAGTCGTGCGGGGAGATAGCCGGGGGCGGAGCGGCGATTGACTGCCGCGAGTGGCACTACAAGGGTACGGTCTACTCGGCCGCCCCACTCCCGATGCTCCTCGAGGCCATCATGAGGGCCATGCTCGATATCGACGCCATACCCATGGTGGAGCCGCGGCCGCTAGCCGAGCTGCCGGACAACCTGGTGCGCTTCTTCCGCGGAGGCGCGTCGCCATCATGCTGTGGGTAGGCGGAACATGACCGACCGGGAGATGCCGATGCCAGAAGAAATAAACTTTGCCATGATCGCCGGGAGCCTGCCGAGGACCGATGGGATCCTCAACCTGAGCCCCGCCGAGGCCTATGGATTCCTGCGCGCCGGCGCGATGCTCGTGGATCTACGAGAACCATACGAGACCAACTACCGCGTTTTCGACGTCGACGAGGTGCTGTACGTCGCCTGGACGAGCTTTCTCTCGGGTTATGCGCATGTGCCGCGCGGCCGAGCCCTGATACTCGCCGACGCGTCCGGCATCTACTGCCGAGCCGCCGCCCGCATCCTGACCGAGGCCGGCTACGTCAATGTGGCCAAGCTATCCGGCGGCATGATCGACTGGGACGCCGAAGGCCTACCCGTGCGCAAGGACGACGGCTACGAGCTGGGCGGCCAGTGCGCGTGCAAGATGAAGACCCGCGATGGAATCAACCCGCTGATGAGGAAAGGTGATCGCTAAGCCGCGCTCGCTCTCGTTTCGCAGCGCCTTTCCAGCGTTTGCAGCGGCGCGCCGCGACGCTGTACTTCGTATCTCGTTCCTCGAACTATCCCTGATATAGGAAAAGCCGGAAAGCTATAGAAGACGGTCCGAATCTCCGGCTCATCGTTCGTTCAGCCCGTCCTCGGCCGCCCCGAGTCCGCCGTCATGGGTATCCTCGATGCAGTCGATCAGATGGCTGATGCAGTCGCACGCGAGCGAGTATTCGCTATAGGTGCCTCGCTTCTCGGCGCGTACGAGGCCCGTGCGCCTGAGTAGCGCCAGGTGCTTCGATACGGTCGTTATATCGGCCTCTACGGCCTCGGTGAGCTCCCCGACGCATCTCGGAGCCTGTTCGAGCATCTCGATGATGAGTAGCCTCGACGGATGGGCCAGGGATTTAAGGATCGTAGCCCTGCGGGTCAGTCTCGCCTTGTCGCCTTCGGTCATCGGTCCTCCCGACCTATCCAGCTATGGTATCATCGATAACTCTTGACATTGTTGGCCAATACGCCAATAATAATACGTGTAGTGGAACTCCGTGTCAACGATACAACGTGGAGGATACATGAGCGACAGCCAAAAAGCGGGGCTTGGAGCCTTCGCGAAGTACCTATCCGTCTGGGTAGCACTTTGTATAGCGCTCGGCGTGGCCATAGGATACTTCCTGCCGGGCGTGCCAGCGTTCCTGGGCCGCTTCGAGTACGCGAGAGTCTCGATACCGGTGGCGATACTCATCTGGCTCATGATCTACCCCATGATGCTCAAGGTCGACTTTTCAAGCATCAAGAATGCCGGGAAAAAGCCCAAGGGGCTCATCATCACCCTGGTCGTGAACTGGCTCATAAAGCCGTTCACAATGTACCTTATAGCCGCATTCTTCCTCAAGATCGTCTTCAAGGCGCTCATCCCGGAAGCGCTCGCCACCGAGTACCTGGCGGGCGCCGTGCTGCTCGGTGCGGCGCCGTGCACGGCCATGGTGTTCGTATGGTCATACTTATCCGACGGCGACCCCGGCTATACCGTGGTACAAGTCGCAGTCAACGACCTCGTCATCCTGTTCGCCTTCACGCCTATCGTGGCTTTCCTCCTCGGCGTCAGCGACGTGCGCGTGCCTTGGGATACCCTGTTCCTGTCGGTCGGCCTCTTCGTGGTCATTCCGCTCGGGGCGGGCGTCGTAACCCGGTCAAGGCTCGTCGCCAAGCACGGCAAGGATTGGTTCGAGAACGTCTTCTGTAAACGCTTCGACGGCATCACCGAGGCGGGTCTCCTCCTGACCCTCGTCATCTTGTTCGCCTTCCAGGGTAGAGTCATACTCGACAACCCACTGGCTATAGTGCTCATAGCGGTACCGCTCGTACTACAGACCTACCTGATCTTTTTTATTGGCTACGGGGCGGCCAAGGTCATGCGGGTACCGTACGAGATCGCGGCTCCCGCCGGCATGATCGGCGCCTCCAACTTCTTCGAGCTGGCCGTAGCCGTGGCCATCAGCCTCTTCGGATTGTCTTCGGGAGCGGCTCTCGCGACCGTGGTCGGCGTCCTCGTGGAGGTGCCCGTGATGCTCAGCCTCGTCCGCATCGCCAAGGCTACCAGGGGCCGATTCGCGGCCTCCCGGGAGCCTTGACCGCATACTGACGGCGGCTTAACGGAACACTAACACGGATCGGCTAGTGTTCGGGCGGAGGCTAATTGAATGACCCGCGTGCTGTTCCTGTGCGTCCATAACTCGGCCCGCAGTCAGATGGCCGAGGCCTTCCTCAAGAAGCATGGAGGCGATCGCTTCATCACCGAGAGCGCCGGCCTCGAACCCGGGGGACTCAATCCGTTCGTCGTTCGCGCGATGGCGGAGGTCGGTCTCGACATCTCGGGTAACCCGACGAAGAGCGTCTTCGTTCTCCGCGAGACGGGTCGTTCCTACGATGTCGCCGTCACGGTCTGCTCCAAGGAAGCGGCCGAGCGTTGCCCGATCTTTCCCGGCCTCGCCGAGCGCCGCCACTGGCCCTTCGACGACCCCTCGTCGTTCACGGGGAGCGACGAGGCTATCATGGCGCGCGTCAGGTCGGTCCGCGACGAGATCGAGGCCGCGGTCCTCGACTTCGTCGAGTCGACGACGGACTGATACAAAAGCCGCCCCCCTGAGGGCGCGCCCCCGCGATGGCGCGCACCCGTGAGGGAGCGGCCGAGCCGTGCGTAACGCTCTAGCTTAGCGCCAGACGGCCTTGACGAACTTGACCGATGGATCCTTCGAGATCTCCTGGGCCGAGCCGTCGTAGGAGCGAACCTTGGTCCAACCGAGCTGCTGGGTCAGGATCCACCACCAGGCGGTGCAAAGGACGCCAGAATCGCAGTGGATAACAGCTTCCTTCTTCGGATCGAGCTTGAGCGCCTTGACCAACTCCTCGAGTTCGGCCTTGGGGCGCACGAGTCCGTTCACCGTGATCCAGGCAGCAGGAAGCGCGTAGGCGCCGGGGATATGGCCGTACTGATCGACGAAGGCCTGTTTCGAGAGGCCGAAGTACGTGTCGTAGACGCGCGTATCGACGACTTGGACCTTTTTCAGGTTCTTGACCAGGTAGTCCTTCGTCGCCAGGTAGGAGTCGACGAACGTAACCTCGAAGTCGGTCTCGTCCTTGGACTCGAAGCCGGTGGCTACGGCCTTGCCGGCCTTGACCCATTCCTCGTAACCGCCGTCCAGGATCGTCACGTTGGGCACGCCGGCGTAGACGAGGGTCCAGGCCACTCTGGTCGCCCAGGCGAAGCGGGCGCCGCCCGACTCGACGACGACCACGGTCGACTTACCGTCGATGCCCGCCTCGGCGATGATCTCGGACAGGTCGTCGGCTTCGGGCACCTCGTTGGACAGGCCGTCCTTGGTTACGTACAGGCCGAGCAGGTTGACCGCTCCGGGCACGTGGCCGGCTTTGTACTCGTCGATTTTACGCACGTCGACGATGACGAGGCCGGGCTTGGATAGGTTGGCCTCGAGCCAGGCGACGCCGACGACGGCGTCGACGTCTCGGGCGAAGGCCCGGGCGACGAGCGCCGCGGCCAGCAGGATCAGGATCGCTTTCTTCATCGAAAACTCCTTCATGGTGCTTCATGCCCATCAGGGCACGAGTTCCAGGTTCTTCGTCGAGCCGCCCTTGGGCAGTCGCTCGGCCTCGAGGTAGTACAGGCCTTCCTCGTGGCAGGTGTTGCAGTCGCGGGTGCGGTCGGTGCGCTTGGCTACATTGTGGGGCACCGTGTCCCAGTAGTTCGGCAGCGCGTCGAAGCTCTGCATGGCTACGCCGGCCGGCTTGAACGTGTCGCGCACGGTCGGTATCAGCCTGAGCGTGGTCAGCTGGCCTTCTTTCCTGGGGTTCTGCCCGAGGATGATAGCCGGTGTGGCGGTCGCTCCGGCTCCGACGTGGCAATCGGCGCACTGGCGGTAGGCGCTCGCGGTGTGGCAGGCCGAGCACGAGACCGTGTCGGCGTGCGTCGCGTGGGTCTCCTTGGTCGAGGCCTTGCCCATCGTCGTCACATCGTGGCAATCCGAGCACAGCGGCCTGACCGCCACATCCTTACGGCTCGCGTACGCGTTGCCGTCGCCGTGAAACTGGAGCGGGCCGTGGCAGTCGGAGCAGGTCATGCCCTTGCGGTAGTGCACGTCGGGAGTACCGCCGTAATCGCCGGTGAACTCCGGCCAGACGCGGCCTCCGTGGCACAGCGCGCAGGTTTTATCCTCGGCCTTGGCCACGAAACGGTGGCCGTCGAGGAGGCCCGTGTTCACGCCGGAGATGACGGGACTCTTGACGTGGCAGTCGCCGCACGAGGCGTGGCAACTACGGCACGACTGCTCGAAGACCTTGGTGTCGAACAGCTGCTTGCCCTTCTCGTCGAAGCGCGGCGATACGCCGTGCTTCATACCGGCGGCGGTATAGTGAAGGGACAGCGTGTAGGTCTTGGCCGTCTCCTCGTGGCACTGGCCGCAACTCGCCACGGGGTCGTCGGACGGCCTGGCTACGAGTCCCTTGTGGGCCTCCGCCTGGGTCGCCTTGGTCGAGTCGCCGTCGTGGCAGTCGGTACAGCCGAGATAGAAATGCGGGTCGCTATCGAGAACGTCCTGGGATACTACGTACCCCATGTAATAATCCGCCCGAACCGGGGGAGGAGTTCCCGCTCACCCTTCGCCTTCGGCGGATTCGCCCGAGGGCGGTATGACGAGCTTTTACATGGTGGCCGGGTTCGTGTGGCAGGAGAGGCAGCTCGAGCCCGTAGCGTATACGGTGAGCGCTCCCGCGCCGAGGAACGCGATCATCAGCATCGCCCGCCTTGAGGTCGCCTTATTCACTGTGGAACCTCCTTGCGAGTCGTTAAGCGGGCCGACGGCCTCGGCGGCTCCTTACGCCGCGCTACCAGCATACTCGAGTGCCGATCGCTTGTAAATATATAAAAGAATAACTATATATTA
>ENA-UOWO01004451-UOWO01004451.1-activated-sludge-metagenome-genome-assembly--contig:-NODE-4451-length-15479-cov-5.596408_pt1 | contig 15479 bp, 15 predicted proteins | sample MGYA00238148_ERZ761564 | MGnify/ENA primary metagenome ERZ761564 (study PRJEB28885, sample SAMN05720194) | activated sludge metagenome | isolation source: Anaerobic digester | place: USA...
AAATAGCATGTTGACTCTAAAGTATGTCCAGGTGTATGAAGCGTTTTTATCTTTAATTTCCCTATAATAAATTCTTCATTATCCTTTGCCGAATACTTTTCAAAATCAGTTTTAGCATTTGGACCATAAACAATTGTTGCTCCCGTTTTTTTTGCAAGATCGATATGACCGCTCACAAAATCCGCATGAAAATGAGTTTCAAAAATGTACTTAATAGTAGACTTCCTTTCAACTGCCATTGCAATATATTTATCAATATCACGCAATGGATCAATAATGGCAACCTCATCATCTGACTCAATATAATAAGCAGCTTCTGATAGGCAATGTGTATATAATTGTTCGATATACATTTAAAATAGTTTTAGAATTAAGTTTTATCTAATTAAACAGATTTTTTAATACTGTAATGTGCATTTGCTTGAGTTAAACAAGTAAGCGTTAAATCGTTGATACAAACATGTGCTGGTAAGGTACATGCATAATATACTGCATCTGCCACATCAGCGGGCGTTAAGGGTTGATATCCAGCATAAATAGATTTAGCTCGTTCTTCATCACCTTTGAATCTAACCAATGAAAACTCGGTTTCACAAGCACCTGGATTAATAGCAGTTACTTTAATACCGAATGGCAATAAATCTATACGCATGCTTTTACTCAATGCATCAACTGCATGCTTTGTAGCGCAATACACATTGCCCTTTGCATACACATCTTTTGCTGCTGTTGAACTTATATTTACGATATGACCTTGCATTTTTACTTTCATATAAGGTATAATTTCCCGACTAACATGCAATAGCCCTTTTACGTTAGTATCAATCATTTGATTCCAATCATCGTAATCACCTTCATCAATTGTGCTCATCCCAGCAGCTAAACCAGCATTATTAATTAAAATATCAATTGAAGGAAACAAATTAAAATCAATTGAAGATATTGCATTTTTTGTTTCGTCAAGACTTCGAATATCGAAACATAAAATTTGAACATGAATTTTATAGTCGCCTTCTAATTTTGCTTTTAATGCTTCTAAACGTTCTAATCGACGCCCTGTTAAAATTAGATTATACTGATTTTTTGCAAATTGGTAGGCGCAACTTTCACCAATACCAGAGGTGGCGCCTGTTATTAAAACGGTTCTACTCATAAATTATCGAACTAGGGTTACATCCCCTTTTATCATTTTTTCTTTATTATCTATACCAACTGCACTTAGTACCCAAAAATAGGTGCCCAATTCACAGTCTTTTCCTTTATGTGTTCCATCCCAACCTCTTCTGAAATTATTGGTGTAAAAAACTTCTTGTCCCCAACGATTATACACTCTATAATAATTTAGTTTCTTGTATCCAGAAGCTAAAATCTTAAACACATCATTATTGCCATCCCCATTTGGAGAGAAGGCATTTGGAATTTGCAAATAGGGACCAGAAGATACTATGATATTGATAGAGTCGTAACCAACACACCCATTCGAAGTTATACCTTGCAATAAGTATGAATATTTACCGGTGTCGGTATAAGTTGCATTTGGATTATAAACAAATGGGTTATCGAGATTTGTTGATGGTGACCAGCTATAATTTTGGGCACCACTACCATTAAATTGGATGGCAGTATTTTTTACGATAACTGTATCATTGCCGGCAAACACATTTACATAAGGAATATCAAGTTGTTTAATTGCAGTATCACGGCATCCATATTTATTTCCAGAAATAAGTGTGACATTATACATTTTACCCAAGTTTGAATAAACATGAATTGGATCTTGTTCAGTACTAGTGGTTCCATCATCAAAATTCCATTGCCAGAAATTAATTGGCAAATAAGTAGATGTTGATTTGTCTGAAAAAGAAATTGGCACATCTGGACAAAGCAAGCCTTTAAAATCAAAATCTGTTTTAAAATCTGGATAAACTTTCACTATTCGTGTTATACTATCCGGACAAGTTGAACCTTGATTTACTACTAATTTAATTAAATAAGTCCCAGTATCAGGATAAGTAAAAGTTGGTTCAAACAAGGTTGATGTATCAGTAGTAATTCCATCAACTCCAAAATCCCAATTATACTTAAAGCCACCAGTACTTGTGTTTACAAAATAAACGCTTTTCGATTTGCAACTCACAATATAGGTATTTTGCTCTTCAGAAAATTGCGGTATATTGGCAACAACCGCCTTCGAGCAATTGGTAACAACAAATTGAAACTCTCTTCGAACCGTATTAATAATGACGCCATTTCGCCATTCGTTACAACATACATTGACAACAAACCTTCCTATAAGATTGGGTGTTCCAGTTATGACACCAGTTACTGGATTAATTTTAATAACAGGATTTCCTCCCATTGGATTAATACCGTTTAACGGAGATAAATAACTTACTGCCGATAAGGAAGGCAAGCCACCACCAACAATTTTTGGTTTAGGATTATCTGGATTGCCACCTCGATATGCATCACATAATTCGTATGAAAGAGAATCACCATCAGCATCAAAAGCCGAATGGTCGTAAACAAAAGGATTATTAATACAAATTATTTGTGGAGGGTAATTTAAATAATCAGCACTGGTATTGCAAACTACAGGTGATGGTGGTATGGTGCAGAAATAAGTTGCCCCAGTATTTCCAGGATTTAGGATATTATTGATAGACCCATTTCTACAACATCTTTGGCACATGATGGTATAGGTTGCAATGTCATCTGGTAAAGTTATTGTGTAATTAAATGTCAGCTTGCTGATACAAGTTGCTGGTGGATTATTAATACAACTATTGCTGAAATTTGGCGGCACAATAATATTACTATCTGCGCCTATTGAATCAACTCTGTAAAACGAATTCCCTCTAAATATGGTAATATAGGCTGGATCATCATCTGCTAGGGCATTGGGATTTCCGCCACCCTGAGATGGAGGTAAGCAATCACGATATAAATTTAGTGAAAATTGATACCGGTTGACACCCACACATTTATACGTAAATTCTCCTCCAACAATATGCGATGCAAATGTTGTATGAGTGATACATGTTAATATGATGAGAAACCATTTTTTCAAGAGTTACAAAATTAAGGCATTTTATAATTTAAAACGTATTTACAAAAGCTATTTAAGATAGAGCTTAATTTATCTGGAGATTCAACCATGCTACTATGCCCAATTTCATCTAATATATCAACTTTAGAAATCTGAGGAATATAACATTGTTTAAGTGACTGATCGAAAGGTATCGCTTTATCTTCCTTTCCAATAACGAATTGAACAGGTAATTTGGTATTTCGTAATACATGAATTCTGGATGGTCGCAAAATCATAGCGTTATAATAAGCTTGTAATGCATTAGACGAAATGCCCATTGCCATAGTTAGGTGATTAGCCATTTCATTTTTCAGTCTGTTTTTTGAAGTCTCACTATACAAATTTGGAATCATGGCCGACAAAAAAACTTCCTTCCCATCATTTGCAATCAATTTAATTGACTTGCGTCTGTTTTCTTTTTTTTCTTCATTATCTTCAAAAGCTGATGAGTGAATTAATGAAAATGCAAGAAGTTGATCTTCATGTTGTTCGGCAAAAGCCAATGCAATATATCCCCCCATTGAATGCCCCATCAATATAAATTGATCGATTTGTTCTTGAATTAGAATTTCAGAAACAAAGTCTGATAATAATTCCATCGTTATTTCTTCTTGTGGCATCGGTGATGATCCGCTTCCAGGCAAATCAGGCGCAATTACGCAATATTCTTTTTCAAGAGATAGAATCTGCTGTTCCCAGATATGACTGTCTTCAGCAAAACCATGTAACAATAAAATCGGTTTTCCCTTACCTGTTTTATAATATTGACTTCCTTGAAAACGTTTACTTATGAGTTCTACTTGCATACATTTATGATTGTGTGTTAAATTTAAAATAACTTCTGGAGACGGTATAGTTAGAGAATCTCAAAAGCATGAGTAATAAAATGGGCGTTAGTTCTGGCATATATTTTTGATATGCGAAAAAACCATATAACATTGAAAGTATGATGAGATAGATTGAGTACTTCGCATACTTCGCTAATTTATCTGATTTACGAGGTATTAAAAATGCAAATACTGCGTGCAAAGGAAAAGCCCACAATAAATTTCTGTTATTGTTACAAACTTGATGGGCAGTTCCAAACCACATAAAAAGCATGAAACAACCAAGCAAACCTAATATCATAAAAAAGAAAACATCAAAATAAAGAAGTGGCACTTGCATCTGCTTATACTTTGACAGGAAATAAATTAAAATGAGTAATCCCCAAAATATAACCTTCGGCTGATTTAATGCTTTTGGAATTAAAACTTGTTGAGGAAGTAATTGAATCGTTTCCTGAACAATTGGTTGCCCATCTAAAGTTGCATCTGCCAATCCTTTCATCAAATAATCAGGTAAAAACATACTTTCAAGATTCGTCATTTTATTATCAACAATATTGCTCATTAATAAATTCACACCCAATCGCTCCCAATGCTTTTCCTTCTCATAAAAATCCAATATGGTTCGAAACGAACAACTATCATCAGCCATCGAATGTCCATATTGAAACCTTGTTTTAAATTGTGATGAAAAAATATCACGAATGCGCGTTGAGCAATTATCTAGTAAAAAATCATATCGATAATATTTATTCTCTTCTTTTAAATTATTGATCAAAAACTGTTGCATTAATTTTGCATCTGATGTTGACAATGCCAAGACCTGCTCATAAACGCTTCTTCCTTCACTTAAATAGGTTCGCATAAAACCATTGAACTCTTCATCATTTAAATAATAAGGCAGTTTGCCACGTGTGAATTTTAAATAAAAATCAGGATCGTTAAAATTAAAAGTTCCATAATTGTATACTATGTCACTTTCGTTTACACTATCAATAATTCGAACTGCACTATGCCCATAACAAGAATATAAATCCTCTCCTACACCACAAGTGATAACACTAATTCTCAGTGGAGATAAAGTTTGTGCATATAAAAATTGATTGGCTAATATAAAAAATAAGATCCCAATAAATCGGTACAGAGTCGCTGACATTTTAATTATTGATTTGTAAAACTTCGATTTATACTCATCATTTATTTGATTTATTCTTGACTTAATAGTAAATGATATAAAACGAATATTATCTTCTTGCAATTTTAATCTTTGAATAAGCAAGGTATTTAATCTTCATCAAACTACCAACGCATTTTTGATGAATCATTTAATCATCTTTTGATTGTATCAAATAAATAATCTGAACTAAAGATTTACTGAGTCGCAATGGCATAAAATGATTTAAGAATTTATTAAGATTATATAAAGTTGATTCTCAAAAATAATAATTTACTTTGTTTTTCAAAGCACTTTTATTTTATGAAAAACAATATTATAATTCCACAAAGAAAGTATACCCTCAGAGAACGATTCGTGGTAAACCTTTTAAACCAATCAATCAAAGCACATGCGAAGGTTCATTCGAAACGAAAACCATGGGGTATTAAAACTGAAGAACTTGTAAATTACCCTCCTCACTCAATGGGTAAAATGCTTGGAGAATTTTTACAAAAAGAAAAACTACAACCGATTGACAAACTTGAAAGGCATGATGTATTTCATATTTTACTTGATTATGATACCGATTTAAAACAAGAAGCAGGTTTATACTTTTTTTTATTTGGGAATGGCAAAAAATCATTGTTTGCAATTGGGACTGTTTTATTTTCAGCAATAATGTTTCCAGAACATTGGCATTACTTATACAAACAATACAAACGAGGACAAGCTGCATACCCAATCATCAAATTGAAATTTAACGACTTACTATTTGATAATTATAATGATCTAAAATCAGTTGTCTTTAGACAACCAATTGAAAATCTCCAACTTTTAAATAAGATTTTGAAATACTAATTGAAATTCATTCCGAAATTCTCTAACCTAAAATATCTTCCATTGTAAACACACCTTTCTTATTATAAATATACTCAGCTGCCATTAAAGCGCCCATTGCAAATCCCTTCCGGCTATGTGCTGTATGCGTAAGTGTTATACTATCGATATCTGAATCAAAATGAATTGAATGCGTTCCAGGTGCTGGGTCAATACGTTTTGAAATAATTACTAACTCATTCTCTCTATCTGAATGTTCATTTACCCATTTGTCTTTTTCTGGATAATTTTCGATAATTGTTTCAGATAATGTAACCGCTGTTCCACTAGGCGCATCCTTTTTCTGGGTATGATGAATTTCCTCCATGGTCACATTATACTCATGATGATTACTCATTAATTTAGACACCATCTTATTAATTTTAAAAAATAAATTAACACCGATACTAAAATTACTTGCAAACAAAAATGCAGTTTCATTTTTTAAACAGATTGCTTTCGCATCTTCTAAGTGATCGAGCCATGCCGTTGTACCACAAACTGTTGGTACATGGGCTTCCAAACACTTTTTAACATGACTGAATGCGGTCTCAGGCGAACTAAACTCAATGCAAACTTCAGCCTTTTGAATATTTTCTGTACTAAATTCATTTATATTTTCACGTGTAATAAGAAGCACTATTTCATGACCTTTTGAAATAGCAATTTCCTCAATTGCTTTTCCCATTTTTCCGTAACCAATTAATGCAATTCTCATACAAATTATTTTAGTTGAATATTCAAGGCAAATCCTACTTGCTTATTACTATTTAGTGTGGGCCTCATTTTATAACTTATGTCTTTACTCATATCAAAACTTTTTAAATGAGCGGAAATAAAAGCATCTAAAATATTGAGTATATACCCCAACCCAGCTGCCATTATTGAATATTCAAGATATTGTCTAAATCCATCTCTCAAATACTTTACATCATCAACGGTGTAATTTTCATAAGTATTTGGTGTTTGAGGATTGCTATCAATCATGCCAACATAAACCTTTCGATATTTATTATATTCTTTATAGTTGCTGATTACAAACCCTGTAATAACACCCGCACCAACATAAACCAATCCAACTTTCCAATATTGCTTATTATATAACTGCCCTAAACCTGGCAAACAAGCGGCATACAATCCTGCTCTTTTGGGATTGGGTTTATCAACTCGAAATTTTAACACAGAATCTGGAAATTCAGATACAATTACGCCTTCACTTTTTTTTGTTACAACTATACTATCATTCGTTTGAGCCCAAACTAATTGTTGAGAAAAAATAAAAATGAAGATGGAAAATATATAACGCATTTGAAATATAATTGAATGGATAGTTTGATCTCATCGATGATTGAGAAGATTCTTAAATACTCATTTTATCCAAAATTCGTTCAAGATCTGAATCATTGTAAAATTCAAGTACGATAGTACCCTTACCATTTTTCTTTCTATCTAATATTACTTTCGTTGAAAGATGGGAGGCAATTTGATCTTCAATTCTTTTATACGCAGGTTCTAAACCTGGCTTTGTTTTAGTTTTAATTTGTGAATTTGAATTCGTTTTTGATGAGGCAATTTGCTTAATCAATTCCTCTGTAGCTCTAACTGAAAGCTGTTTCTCTTTAATTTCTTTAGTAACAAATAATTGTTGTTCGATATGTTCTAGACCTAGCAGAGCACGCGCATGCCCCATTGAAATTTCTTTATTACGAACTGAAACTTGTATAGATGGGGGCAACTTTAGTAATCGAATATAATTGGTAACAGTACTTCTCTCCTTCTTCATTCTATCTGCAACATCTTCTTGGGTCATATTGCATTCAGTCATTAGTCTTTTAAAAGCTAGGCCAATTTCAATAGCATTTAAATTTTCTCGTTGCAAATTTTCGAGCAATCCCATTTCTAGAATTTCTTGATCATTCGCAATTCGAACATAAGCTGGTATATCAATCAATCCGGCCATAGCAGAAGCCTTAAACCTTCGTTCACCTGATATTAATTGATACTTTTTATTTGCAATTTTAACAACCGTTATTGGTTGAATAATATCATGTAATTTAATTGATTCAGCTAATTCTTTTAATGGTATTTCATCAAACGTACGACGAGGCTGTTTCGGATTTACTTCAATTAATGACAAAGGAATTCTAGTGATACTTCCGACTAATACTTCATCCTGATCTGTTGGTACTTTTGTAAAAGCATTGACCTCATCTTTAATATTTCCTAATAAGGCACCTATGCCCTTGCCAATTTGTGCCTTTGTATTTGGTTTAGTGCTCATTCTGTTCTATTTCAAAAGTTTTATCAATGTTTTTTATCTTGGTCAAATCGTTGCGTTGGAGAATTTCTTTTGCTAAGTTTAAGTAATTTAAGGCCCCAGTTGATTCTGCATCATAAAGCAAAACGGGTTTACCAAGACTTGGTGCTTCACCTAAACGAGTATTTCGATGTATGATTGTTTGAAAAACGGCATCATCAAAATGATTTTTCACTTCTTCAACTACTTGATTTGACAAACGTAACCTTCCATCATACATTGTCATTAGAATGCCTTCAATAGCTAATTTTTCATTCAATTTCGACTGAACAATTTTAATTGTATTCAGTAATTTACCAAGACCTTCTAATGCGAAAAACTCACATTGAACTGGGATAATGACACTATTACTAGCAGATAAAGCATTTAAAGTGATCAATCCGAGTGAAGGTGAACAGTCGATAATAATAAAATCATATTGATCTTGAATTTCAGACAATACTTGCTCAAGCTTCTTTTCTCTTCCTGGATGATTAATTAATTCAATTTCAGCTCCTACCAAATCTAGATGTGATGGCAAAAGAAATAAATTAGGCGTTTCTGTTTTTAAGATAACTTGATTTACATCTGTTTCATTGACTAAACAATCGTAAACACTTACTTGAATATTTCGTAAATCGAACCCGTTACCAGTGGTTGCATTAGCCTGCGGATCAGCATCTACTAACAAAGTTTTGTAATCTAAAACTGCCAAACTACATGCTAAATTAATGGCTGTTGTTGTTTTGCCGACCCCACCCTTTTGATTAGCAATTGATATTATTTTTCCCATTAGCCACAAAAGTGCTACTTATATGTGGTATAATAAATTTTTTTTATTCACTGTACTGAATTTTATTCTGAATAGCATGTGGAAATTTTATTGATTATGCTATTAAGGCAAGATTTTTCAAGCCAATTGCAGAATTAAGTGGTAATCAAGTTCAAAGCTTTAAATAAATTTACGATAATCAGCTATTTCTTGATATTGCCGATATTAGTTGTATACCTTTACAACGCAAACAAAAGGTTGAATTTCAGTGATTTGACCGCTTCTGGTGCGACCTTTAACCGAATTATCTTGTAGACTATTAGAGGTAAAATCCTTTGGTAGCGTTTTTACTAAGTTTAAAAGTGCTTTTGACCTTATAGCATAAGTAATGCCTTCGGTTTGAGATTGTTTGCCAGAAATAATACCTAAAACATTTCCTGTTTCATCAATAATTGGTGCACCACTTACACCAGGACTAGATGGTAATTCGAGTTGAAATTTATTCGTGTCACCTTCAAATCCAGTTACTGAACTTATATAGCCTTCGTTATAAACTATTTCATTTTTAGGAAATCCGAGTGTGTATACACGATGCGCTAAATTAAGACTTGACTTTCTAATAGAATATGGGATTTTACCTGAAAACGAAAATTCGGGTTCGCTAATTTTTAAAATGGCTAGATCATTGATTTCATCCGTTGCGATTACACTACATTGATGTCCGACACCATCTTCGGTAAAAGTAAATATTTTAGTAAACCCGTCAACCACATGTAAATTCGTTGCTAAATAGCCATTTTTGCTAATGGCAAAACCTGTTCCGCTGAATTGTGAAGGTTCATTAGGCACCGGAACTACATTCTTTTTCACTTTGGCCACTTCATTTTTTATCGCTTTTTGGTCTTTTTTAATACTATTAATTTCTCCTCTTAACGATTGATATTGAGCTCTTGAATCTTTTTTATACACTGAACGAGCAATTAAAAAAGTAAATGTTGAAGCCATTAATGCCACGCAAGCAGCTACCGAAGCGGTTCTCCAATATTTATTTACACTCAGTTTTAATTGCTTAAGAAGAATTTGCGTGTGGTTTTGATGTTGTTGATGAATTGAATCAAGTGCAAGCGAAATAAATTCTTTATTATTGTGATGATTAAAAGTTAATAAAAGCGTTTTGTGTTCTTTCACAAGGGTATCTAGAGCAGGATTGTTTTCCATCTCAATTTCAAAAAACATCTTCTCTTTATCATCCATCAATCCTAGACAATATTTCTCTACTAGTTCGTATGTATTAATATGTTCGTTCATTTCTTACTACTTCTTTTTCATTAAAAAACAATTTCCTTAATCTATTCAAGCACTTATACTTTTGTGTTTTGGCATTTTCAGCGTTGGTATAACCAAATTCTGAAGCTATATCTTGCATACTTTTATTTGTAATATAAAAAGCAGTTAAGACACTTTTACAGGGTTCTCCAATTTGATTGAGACTATTTGTTAATTTAGAAACATTATTTTCAAATTCATAAAAAACACTGATATCATCATTGATTCCAATCATATCTTCCATATTATCATGAAGAATAGAAAAGGATTGATTTTTCTTTTTTGTCAACTTATTGAGCCAAATATGTTTTGCTACAGCTGTTATATAGGTTGAAAATTTACAAGTTAAATGCAATTCATCAGCTTTCGCCTTCTCATATAAAATAGTCACAGCATCTTGAAAAGTATCATAAGCGTCGTCAAGTGATCCATTCATTTTAAAAACCATTTTTTCAATGGTAGGATAACAATTCTTATAGATAAATGTAAGTGTTGAGGATTCCCCTAATGCCAAAGAACGAATTAATTGTTCATCACTCAAAGTTTGTGTTGAATTATATGCCATTAATACGATTACTTTGTTTAGGTAACCCAAAAGTCCAATAATTTGTTGAAGAATATCCAATTCAGCGCATAAAAATTCGAATTTGGGTAAAAGTTTATGATTCCATTAAAAATTTTAAAAAAAATTAGAATGGAAAATAAGCTTACATAAGCTGTTTTTCAATCATTTAAATATTATAATTATATTAATTTAATATTTTTTTTATTTTGAGGGTTACCTTTTTCAAGTTTACGCATTAATGTTCAAACAATTAAAAATTTAAAAAATGAAAAATTTAGTAAAAATTTCAATCTTCGCAATCGCTTTAGGATTCTTCGCATCTTGCTCTGAAACTCCAGAAGCAACAACTACAGAAACAACAACAACTACAGAAGTAGCTCCAACTCCAGAGCCAACTCCAGCTCCAACTCCGGATTCTACTACAACAACAACTACAACAACAACTACAGAAACAGCTCCAGTAGCTGATAGTACTGCAAAGCACTAAGATATTAGTAATTCAAAAAGTAATTAAGACCACCTTTATTGGTGGTTTTTTTTATTATTATATCAAAATCTTTGAAATTCTAATTATTTTCATACATTTGCACTCCGAAATATTCAGCTATCGAACATTTATGTGTTAGATATCCAATCATAGTTGCTGATTATTCGAAACTTTTAAATTAATACTATAATATATGAGCAGTTACGAACTGATGGTCATTTTTACACCTGTCTTATCGAACGAAGAGTTCAATGCAGGGACCAAAAACTTAAAAAAATTCATTACTGACAATGGCGGCGAAATTGTAGGAGAAGATAGTTGGGGATTAAAATCTTTAGCTTATCCAATTGCAAAAAAAACCACTGGTTTGTATTATGTGATGGAATACAAAGCTGAAACTACATTAAATGCTAAATTCACTATTCAAATGAATCGTGATGAATCAATCATGAGATTTATGATTACTGTATTAGACAAACACGCGGTAGCATATAATGACAGAAAGCGAAAAGGCATCAAAATTGAGAAACCAAATCCAATCACAGCAAAAGAAGAAGCATAATCATGGCAAAATCAGATATTAAATATTTAACTACCCAACGGGTAGAAGTACGTCAAAAGAAATATTGTCGTTTTAAGAAAATGGGCATCAAGTATATTGATTATAAAGATGGCGAATTCTTAAAGAAATTTATTAACGACCAAGGTAAATTATTACCACGTCGATTGACAGGAAACTCATTGAAATTTCAACGTAAAGTAGCAACGGCTGTAAAAAAATGTCGTCAAATGGCTATCTTACCTTATGTAACTGACCTTTTAAAGTAAACAAATCATGCAAATTATACTCGTAAAAGATATGGACAATTTGGGATCTGCTCATGAAGTAGTGAATGTCCGCCCAGGTTACGCTCGTAACTATCTTATCCCTTTGAAATATGCAATTGAGGCATCTCCATCTAATTTGAAGGTTGTTGCTGAAAGAAATAAAGTGAAAGACAAAAAAGAAGCTGCTTTACTATCAGAAATTACGAAAGTATCTGATGTATTAAAAGCCTCTCCGGTAAAAATTGGTGCTAAAACAGGTACTTCTAACAAAATATTTGGTTCCGTAACACCTATTCAAATTGCTCGTGCAATTCGTGAACAGAAAGGTTATGAAATTGATAGAAAACGTATCAGCATCATTGACGAAGTAAAAGAAATTGGTACTTACAAAGCAAATATCGATTTTGGCAATTCAAATATTATAGAAATTGATTTTGAAGTAGTTTCAGAATAAGACTTTTCAAAATATTTTTTTTAAACTCGATTAGAAATAATCGAGTTTTTTTATATAGCTTTACAAACCATAACGAAGTTAATATACGTCTGACGGATTGATTTCATTGCTTCCTCAATTCATTTTCTAAATAAGAATTTATATGATCAAAAAATTACTTTTCTTAGGCATTTTTCTTCTCACCTTGTTTAATTTAGCTAGTGCTCAGTATTGTGTTCCTACATTCTCTATAGGTTGCACAAGTAATGATCTCATTAATAATTTTTCTACCACCGGTGGACTGACTAATATTTCGAACTTAGCCACAGGTTGCAATGGAGTGATACCAAATGTTTATACCTATAATAGTACCATGACAGTTTCACAAGTGCAAGGTGCTAATGTTAATTTTTCAGTTCAATCTGGCCCAACATGGTCGCAAGGATTTGGCATTTGGGTAGATTGGAATCAAGATTATGATTTTGCCGATGCGGGCGAATTTGTTTATTCTTCTCCTGGAAGCGCCACAACACCATTTTTAGGAATAATTCCTGTACCTGTTACTGCAGTTCCAGGAGTTACCAGAATGCGAGTGATTTGTAGATTTGTGACAGTGCCACTTCCAACTGATTATTGCGGTGTAGATTTTTCTTTTGGGGAATGTGAAGATTATAATTTTGAAGTTTTGCCAACTGGCCCTTGCGCTGGTGCACCTGTTGCAGGTACGGTTACACCTGCTGGGCCTTTTACACAATGCGCTGGACAAACACTTAATTTAGGATTAACAGGCAATACTGTTACAGGCGGTTTAACCTATCTTTGGGAACAGTCAACAAATTCTGGAGCAAGTTGGACAAATGTACTTGGTGGATTTGGAGGACCAACACCAGGTTATTTAACACCTGGTTTAACAGGAACCACTTGGTATAGATGTACAGTAACATGTAGCAACTCAGGTATCGGAAATACAACACCACCATTGATTGTAAATGTTGTGGCACCAACCTATGTGCCAGTTCCTTATACACAAGATTTTGAAACATGGGCAAGTTATTGTGATGTACAAGATGTTCCAAACGATTTCCACTGGTCAAATAATCCATTAACTGGCAATCCTTCATGGAGAAAAGACGATGAAGGCTATACGGCTAACTGGTTAAATTCAACATCTGGTTTTTATATTCCGACTTCAAGTACTGGTTTAAATTCTGCTCGGTTTCATTCATATGGAACAAATATCACGGGAGACCTTGATTTGTTTTTAAACTGTGGCCTATTAACAGGCGCTAAAACATTGACCTTCGATTATATGAATAATAATTTTACAGGATTTGGGTTTGACAGTTTAGAAGTTTTACTTTCAGATAATGCTGGTTTTACATTTACAAGTTTAGGATCCTATCATAGTTCACCTTCATGGTCGTCAAATGCATTAATTATTAATTCAAACTCAACCAATACCATTGTGCGTTTTAGAGGCCATGGAGATTTTCAATTTGACACTGATATGGGTATTGATAATTTAAATGTGTTGGCACCTTGTACAGGTATGCCTAATGCTGGAATTATTGACCCGTATAGTCCATGTGCGAATGTGCCTTTCAACTTAACTTTATCAGGTGCAACCATTGCTGGTGGTATCAACTATATCTGGGAAAGTGCACCAACAGCTGGTGGTCCATGGACAAGTGTTGGTACAACAGCCGGACCAACAATCAATACTGTAGTAAGTGTTTCAACATATTTTAGATGCACCGTTGAATGTCCAAATAGTGGATTGAGTGAAGTTACTCCAGTAATGTTCGCTCAATTAGCAAGTTTTTATACATGCTATTGTATTTCACAAAGTGAAACAAATTTTGATCCGCAGAATATCGGAAACTACAGCATTTTTAATGCTCAAAATACTGCCATTTTAAATAATGGAGTTGCAGCGCCACTTCTTAATAATACATCTGTGATGAATTATTATAGTAATTTTTCAACCTTAGCTCCTGCTACAATATATAGAGATTCTGTATTTGATCTAAAGGTAACTGCGATTAGTGGAAATGCTTCTTTTATAAGTGGATATTCAAAAGTTTATATTGATTATAATCGTGATGGTGTTTTTGATCCAATAACAGAAAATGTGGGTGGCGGTGTTTTAAATCCTGGAACTCAATTAATGGCTTCAACTTTTTTAGTACCCACAACAGCACAATTTGGATTAACTGGAATGAGAGTAGTTTATCGTGTTGGTGGAACAGCTTCTACAACACAACCTTGTGGTACTTACCCTAGTGGAGAAACTGAAGACTATTTAATTAATATTTCTTTACCGCCTTGTTTAACACCACCAAATCCAGGTATTGCAACTATAAGTGACACAGTTACTTGCCCTGGCTATATATTATTTTTACAAGATACTGGCTACGATATCAACTATTTGAACTTAACCTATAATTGGCAATACTCAAACGATGGCATCATTTGGAGTGATATTCCTGGAGCCATTTTAGACACCCTATCTTATACTGTGAATAATGAATCATGGTTTAGATTTAGAACAACTTGCAATGGCAGTTCAAACGCTTATTCAAATATTTTACATGTAGTCATGAATCCACCATTTTCTTGTTATGGACAAAGTGTTGCAACTGGTGGACCAAGCGACTCTAGCGATATTGGCGCATTTATTGTTGCCGACTCAACTTCGAACAATAATATCCATGCTTATATAACTGGTGGTCCGCATTTACTAAATCCAACTGCGGTAAAAAACAGAACAGATAGAACTAGTTTAGGAGCGATGCAACTTTTCACAGATAGTGTATACAAAT
>ENA-UOWO01004457-UOWO01004457.1-activated-sludge-metagenome-genome-assembly--contig:-NODE-4457-length-15465-cov-18.590655_pt1 | contig 15465 bp, 15 predicted proteins | sample MGYA00238148_ERZ761564 | MGnify/ENA primary metagenome ERZ761564 (study PRJEB28885, sample SAMN05720194) | activated sludge metagenome | isolation source: Anaerobic digester | place: USA...
CCAACAAATTATTTATCAGTAAGAACACGGTGGAAACGCACCGAAAAAATATGCTAGCCAAGTTGAATGTAAACAACACCGCAGCATTATTGAAGATTGCTTACAAGAAAGGATTGGTGTAATAATTACTGTTTATAATTTTAAAAGACGTGTATTTTTATGCGTCTTTTTTTTATTGAGAAAAAAATAATTTATATTTGCAGCAAAATTTTATATAATGAAAAACATACTATTCGCTGTTATTTTATTTATGGGAATTCATTCCATGCAAGCAAAAGACAAAACCGAAATTGATATTAAAGACGACAGTGTTTTAGTAAATGGCAAGGTTGCATTTTTATTTGAAAAGATAAAGTATTTACCGGGCACTTTTAATTACTTCGTAAAAGATTTAAGTGGCAAGAAGTTAGCCTTCCTGAAATTTTACGATTACAACGATTATAAAGAAATCTCCAGTGCAAATCCGAAAGGAAGAGTAACTTATTATGAAGTTACCTTTTTAGAAAGCGGACAAAAAGCGGAAATACCTGCGTTTGCACGTCAAGTAAAAATGGCTGAACTATTAGTGAAACAAAATCTTGTTCAAGACGGTACTATTTCAAAAGAAAGCGAACAGGAATTTATTTTGGTCAACGGCACGCCATACAGTAAGAAAAGAAGTGAAATGGACGGCGGCAACACTATCATTATAAACAACAATAGTGCTACACCAGTGCAAAGAAACGGCATCAACATCAATATCAACAAAGACGACGAGTAGATAAGAGTATCAATTTTTAAAATTGTTTTCTTTTTCCCAATTTAGGAATCGTTCAATTTCCTTGTCAATCATTTTAAGTAAAAATCCTAGCAATAGAACATCGTCCAAACCGCCTACTATTGGAATAAAATCAGGCACTAAATCTATCGGACTAACAAAATATAAGAGTATCGCAACACTCAAGAAAACGGTGACATAAGATACTTCGGTATACTCTTTATTTCGCCATGCTTTTGTTAAACGAGTAAGCACATTCAATCGTGAGGCAATGTCTGCATATTTTTGAACAGACGATTCTATTTTCTCATAAACAGCAACCGCCAGTTTTTCCAGCAGCACATTTGATTCGATAAGTATTTTAATTTTTTCTGCCGTTGCCGGATAGTACTGCTGAATAACTGATGTTAGAAAAGAAGCGGTCATATTACTTAAGATTTATGCAATTCATGTTCTTTTTCCCAAGCCATAAAGCGCTCAATTTCCTTGTTCAATGTTTTTATGAGATATCCCAATACGAATATATCATCCAACTGACCTATCACCGGAATAAAATCAGGAATCAAATCCAGCGGATTGACAAAATAAATCAGTGCGGCAACGACAGCAATGATTGACTTTGTAGAAATATTTCTATAATCACCTTTCATCCATGCGCTTAACATTCTTGATAACGCAATGACGCTGTCCTGTACTTTATAAAATACTTCAGACGACTCGCCTATTTTTAAAAAAACCTCATCCAGTAATTCTGAAACTTTTGAATCCGATGTGATAATTCGTTCCGCTTTTTTGTATAAGTTATCAAATATCTTTTGCATTAGAAATTTTATTTAAGATTTTTTATTTCAACAGATTGTTTATTGAATTTCAATGAAGACAAGTTCTATTCTTAACTCAATCTCTTTTTATAATCTTCATATCCATAAGACTGCAATAATTCAAAACTTCCTTGTTTATTGAGGACACCGATGGATGGTAAATTAATGCCATTAAACGTTGTTGTTTTTACCATGGTATAATGTATCATATCGTCAAAAATTATTCTGTCTCCGATTTTTAATTCCTTTTCAAATTTCCAGGTGCCCATAAAATCACCGGCTAAACAACTCATGCCACCGAGATTGTATTCATATTTTCCATTTTCAGTTGCACCTAAAACAGTAGGTTTATAAGGCATTTCCAGGCAATCCGGCATGTGACAGGTAAACGAAACATCCAGCATTGCGGTTGGAAAATCTCCATTCGGTACAATATCTACAACAGTGGACACCAATACACCGGTTTGCCAGCCAATAGCGCTGCCAGGTTCCAAAATTATTTCATTAATGTTTGGATATTTTGCTTTGAATGCTTGTAAGATTTTTATCAAATGTTCCGGTTCGTAATCTTTACGTGTAATCAAATGACCACCACCCATATTTATCCATTTTGCCTGTTGGATAAGCGGATGGTATAAGTTGCTAAAGGATTCCAGAACTCGCTCTAGCGTATGCGATGTGTTTTCACACAATGCATGAAAATGAATGCCGTCAATTCCTTCAGGCAAGGTATCTGATAATAGATTTCGTGGAATTCCTAATCGTGAATTGGGCGATGCAGGATTGTACAAATCAGTTTCAATTTCCGAATAGCCAGGATTTACGCGTAAACCATACGAAATATCACTGCGCATTTTAGATTTGTACAATTCATATTGCGACAACGAATTAAAGGTAATATGCGAAGAAATATTCTGGATTTCATCAAATTCGTTTGGTACATACACCGGACAATATGTATGTGCTTTTACATGCATCTTATCATTTACCAGCATGGCTTCGTGCAACGAGCTGGCTGTGGCGCCGTGCAAATATTTTTTCACCGTTGGGAAAACCGCATGAAACGAAAATCCTTTCAATGCACAAATGATATGAATACCGGCTTCTTCCTGTACTCGTTTTAATAATGAAAGATTATTTAATAATTTTTCTTCTTCCAGCACATAAGATGGTGATGGTATATGTTGATATAAATCCATTTTTATTTTTGAGTGGGTAAATTTACTTAATCTTTTACTTCTAAAGTACAAAATTCAAATTTGTCGCCGTCAAACAATCCTTTATCGCTGAGTTTTAACTGCGGTATGACCAATAATGCCATAAATGAAAGTGACATGAATGGTGAATGCAACGTGCAGCCTATTTCTTTGGCAAATTTCACTAATTCTGTATATTTTTCGGCAACTACTTCGCAGCTATCTGTACTCATCAGACCGGCAACCGGCAAACCCAGAACTTCTGTGTTGACACCATCGGTGACAGACAAACCGCCTTTTTCCTGAACAATCGCATTCACTGCTTTGCATATATTTTCATCATCAACACCAACCACAATAATATTGTGCGAGTCGTGAGCTACCGAAGATGCAAGTGCGCCTCTTTTTAAACCGAAATTTTTAATGAAAGCAACTGCAATAGGTTTCTCCTGATAACGATTGACGACTGCAATTTTTAAAATATCATCTACAACGTTTGAGTTGGCATTTTTGTTCTCATCTAACAAAACAGTTCCGATGTACGTTTTTGTTATTAATTGTCCATCGATTACTTCTATGGCATTTATTTTTGGTGAAGCTAATTTGATTTGAAAATCTTCCTCTTTTTTAAAATCTATGGAGAAATTATTAATGATTTTTTCCGGTTCGGTTTCGATAAAACTTTTGCCATTTTGAGCGACTAAATTTCCGTCAATATAGGTTTCCAAGATGTCAAAATCTTGTAAATTATTGATGATGATAAAATCAGCAGCGTCGTTTTCTTGGAGTAATCCAACTTCTAATTTATAATGCAAAACAGGATTGATACATGCAGCCTGCAACACCTTAAACAAATCAACACCTTTTGCCAATGCACGTTTTACTAATAGATTGATATGTCCGAGTACTAAATCATCCGGATGTTTATCATCGGAACAAAACATGATTTCGTTTGGATAATCATTGAGTAAATCAATTAGCGCTTCAAAGTTTTTGGCAGCACTTCCTTCACGAATTAACACTTTCATTCCATGATCTAATTTGAATTTTGCTTCCTCATACGTAAAGCATTCGTGATCGGTAGAAATACCGGCATTGATATATTGAATCGCTTTTTCACCGGTTAAACCTGGCGCGTGCCCATCAACAGGCTTGTTATATTTCTGTGCGATTCTAATTTTATCCATTACCAGATTATCGTTGAATAAGACACCCGGATAATTCATCATTTCCGCTAAATATTTTATTTCATTAAGCGACATTAATTCATCAATATCTTCTGCAGTAACTTCTGCACCAGCCGTTTCAAAACTCGTAGCAGGAACACAAGATGGCGCACCGAAATTAAATTTAAACGGACATTTTTTTCCATTTTCAATCATGTAATAAACACCTTCTTTACCTAACACATTCGCAATTTCATGCGGATCGGAAACGGTTGCAACCGTTCCATGTATCACTGCTTTCTTTGCAAATTCCGTTGGCACCAACATCGAACTTTCGATATGAACATGCGCATCAACAAAACCTGGTAAAATATACGTATCAACTACTTCATCAATTTTTTCAATAGATTTTATCTTGCCATTTTCTACAGTAATTTTTGCAGGATAAATTTCCTTTTTGGATATATTGATGTAGTTGGATTTGATTTGCATGACGTAATTTTTAACCACAAAATTCACAAAGATTATTGCACAAAGTAAGCAAAGTTTTAAATGAAAAAAACTTCGTAATTTTTGAAAAATCACGAAGTTTAAAGATAATTATTTTTTAGATGCTGAAACAATCCCGAAACTTCGGGACAGCATGACTATGTACTAGTACTCATGTGGTAATTCCAAGCCCACTTTTTCGTGCCAAGGCAAACCATAACCACCAATTTGCGACATGAACGGATCCGGATCCATCTCTTCTGTATTATACACACCTGGTTTCATCCAGATTCCTTCTAACATTAATTTTGCGCCCAACATTGCCGGAACACCTGTTGTATAGCTTACACCTTGTGCTTTTGCGTCGTTGTATGCATCCTGATGTTTGCAGTTATTCCAGATAAAATACGTTTGATCTTTGCCGTCTTTAATACCTTTAATCTGGCAACCGATAGATGTTTCGCCTGAATAATTTTCGCCTAATGAACCTGGTTCAGGCAATAATGCTTTTAAGAATTCTATTGGAATAATTTCTCGTCCCTGGAACATAATTGGTTTGATACTCGTGATTCCGATATTTTGCATGACTTCTAAATGTGTTAGGTAAGCCTGACCAAAGGTCATCCAAAAGCGAGCACGTTTTAAGGTTGGGAAATTTTTTACTAAAGATTCTAACTCTTCATGATACAATAAATACGATTCTTTCGGCCCAATGTTTGGATAATCGATTGGTTTGTGAATCGACATTGCCGGAATTACTTTCCATTCTCCATTTTCCCAGTATTTTCCGTCTTGTGTAATTTCTCTAATATTAATTTCAGGATTGAAGTTGGTAGCAAACGCTTGTCCGTGGTCGCCAGCATTGCAATCCACAATATCTAAATAATGGATTTCATCAAAATGATGTTTAGCTGCGTGTGCCACATAAATTTGCGATTGACCCGGATCAAAACCGCAACCTAGCAATGCCATAATGCCTTTTTCTTTGAAACGTTCCTGATAAGCCCATTGCCATGAGTATTCAAACTTAGCTTCGTCTTTCGGTTCATAGTTCGCAGTATCTAAGTAGTGAACACCAGTTTCCAAACACGCATCCATAATCGTTAAATCCTGATAAGGCAAGGCAATATTCATCACCAAATCCGGTTTAAACTGATTGATTAATGCTACGATTTCCGGAACGTTATCTGCATCTAAAGCAGCCGTTTCAATTTTCATATTTTTAATATCGGCTGCAATAGCATCGCATTTTGATTTTGTACGGCTGGCCAGCATGATATGACTAAAAACTTCAGGCACAGAAGCGCATTTGCGAACGACAACATTACCTACGCCACCGGCACCGATAATTAGAACTCTTTTTCCCATTTTATTTAAATTTAACCCTAAATCCCTAAAGGGACTTTTTTGTGAACAATTGATTGCTTCTTCGATTAATTCAGAATTAGTACAAATGTACAAAAAGCGGAAAAAGTTCCCGAATTTATTTTTAGTAAGAGAATTAGCTAAATGTTATGATTTAAAACAAAGATTTTTGTTTCACTAAATTTCCTTCGTGCTCCAGCAACCATTGTTTGCGCCACAAACCACCGGCATAGCCAATTAAATCGCCGTTGCTGCCAATAACACGATGACAAGGAACCACAATGGCAAATGGATTTTTTCCGTTTGCGGTTCCTGCAGCACGAATACATTTCGGGTCGCCCAGATTTTTTGCCATTTGCAAATAAGAAATGGTTTTACCAAAAGAAATAGTTTGTAACTGAAGCCAGACTTTAGTTTGAAAATCTGTGCCTGAAAACTTCAACGGCAAGTCAAATTCTTTTCTATTTCCATTAAAATATTCTGTTAATTGTACTTTACAGATTTCGATTACAGCATTTGTATTTTCTGTTTCAATTATTGAATCATTTAAAAATAAAACAGAAACAATATTTTCTTCATCGGCTTTTATTTCGAGTGTGCCGATTGGCGTTTCCAGATGAGATATGTATGAAGAGTTCAACTGAAATACAAAGTTAATTTTAAAAGGTTTCTAACAGCGTCCGAAATGACAATGGTGTTATTTCAAACTTCTGTAGTAGGTAAATATATCATCGAGTGTTTTCTTTGGTTTGAAGTTGAATGTTTTTGAAAACAAGCTTCCGTCAATAATCACCGGATATTTAAAATAGTTAATTAAATAAACCGGAAAAGATTTCCAATTCAGGAATTTTGCAATTGCTTCCGTTAAACTCGGCGGAATGGAAGGAATCTGAATGGGTCTGGAACCTGAAGCTTTAATGGCATCCTGAAAACCGATATAATCATCCGGAGCAACATTATACACACCAGGAATATTTTTTTCAAATGCCGTACAAATTGCATCACGCATATCATCAATATGAATAAACTGCATCAACGGCGAAAAGCCCCAAAGTACCGGTGAACGTTTTTCTGACAACAGCATAGAAAAGGTATTTCGCACGCCAGGTCCTGCAATATTACAAGGTCGCAATACTGTAATATTTAATTCAGGATGTTTATACAAATATATGGTTGACAAATTCTCTAATTCTACTGAATCTACTAAATCCATTGTCAACTCTGACGCTTTTAATGGTGTTGTTTCATCTAACAAGGATGGATTGTAAGGTGATGCTCCATATACGAAATAGGTGGACATGACCAGTGTTTTAGAAACATTGTATTTTCTGGCTAAATCAAATAATTTTCTGGTGCCTATTACGTTTGCATTGTATCTGGTAAAACGGTTTAATTCCTGCGCAGAAATTCTTCCCAGATGTATGATACCATCAAAATCATGTTCACGAAAAATATCTTCAAATAACCGCTTATTAAAATCCACTTTGTAGCTTTCGACCGGAATTCCTAAATCCACTTTTGTACGGAAATCAACAGCTACAATTTTATAATCTTTCTTAAGTTTATCAATCACTTTTTTAGCCAGAGCACCTGCAGCACCGGTCACTAATATTTTTTTCTTTGGTTCCATGGTTATCGTTTAAATCCGGTATTATACTTTCTTGTTTTTTTCTTTTTGTGCTCGCTGATATTCTTCTCTTCTGGCCAGACCTTGTTTCAGCAAATCATCAATAGCAGCTTTTACAATATCCACCCTTTCTTTTATATCCGATTCTTTATGTACGTCGTTATTAAAATAAATAGGTTTACCAAAATAAATAAACACTTTAGAAGGAAAAATAAACGGCACCACCAAAGGTAAAACCGGCATACCTAGTAATTTTGCCAATGGTTTTAAATCTGCATAAGAACGAATGGTTTCTTCCATTCCTACAATTCCAACAGGAATAATCGGTGCGTTGTTATTCATGGCTAAATGCACAAATCCACTTCCAAATCTCTGCAATTGATAACGTTGTTTATATAATTTATTGGAACCTCTAACACCTTCCGGAAATACGATAATGGCTTCCTCATTATCCAGCATACGTTCGCAATTTATAGGATCACCGATAACAGCACCGACAGAACTTAACCAGTTGCCAATAAATGGCACCGTTGGTAAAAAGCGCTCCACCATTGCTTTTGGAGCACGTGCCCCATTAGGATTGGTTAATAATGAATAGCCGACTAATAATCCATCGAATGGTAATTGACCGCTGTGATTGGGAATTATCAAACACCTTCCTTCCTTCGGAACATTTTCTAATCCAACTGTTTCCACTTTATAAAAATCTTCATAAAGGTATTTTGTGAGACGCATATTGTTTTTCATATTTTTAATATTAAAACCCCATGCATCGAACCCTTGAGAGCCAACTCTATTTGGAAATACATTTACATAATCCTGAATAGACTTATCGTTGAAAATTTTTGATATAATATTTTGTTTTTTAGTTGCCATAGTTTAAATGGATACTATATTACAGAAAAAGGCTGAAATTATTAAACAATATCGGTCTATTTTTTTATTTTACAGGTTAATTCGAACCTATAAAAAACACGATATGGCTTTATTAAATACACATAAATTTAATTTGCAGTTATTAGTTATCTTATTTTTTATATCTGGTTGCAAGAAAGAAACCATCGTTGATCAATCATCGCTTCTGCTGCCAAAGCAATATGACAAAGTCTGTTTTTTAATGACGCATAATGCCATGAATAATACGGAAAAAGGATTTACACTACCCAACCAGACTCATTCCGTAACCAATCAATTGAAAAATGGTGTGCGTGGATTAATGCTGGATACTTACGACGGCACGGATGGCATTGCACTTACCTATCATACTTTTGCTTTATTGGGTTCACAAAAACTTGTAGATGTTTTATCAGAAGTAAAAGATTTTATGCTTTCCAACCCAACGGAAATTATCACCATTATTTTCCAAAATGACGGCGGAAACATTCAATTGCAGAAAGCTATTGACAGTATCGGATTGGATGACATGACTTATATTCATACCAATGGAGAAAGCTGGCCAACTTTACAAACGATGGTAGATAATAACCAGCGATTAGTTTTATTTGTAGAAAACAACAAAACACCAAGAGCGAACTATTTAATGCACGCCTGGTCAACAACATTTGACACCAAGTATACTTATAAAAACGTTACTGAATTTGATAGTGATGTTAACCGTGGTGGCAGTGGAAGTAAGGAGTTATTCTTAGTAAATCATTGGTTGCAAAACGGAATCGGATTACCGGATAAAACACTGGCACCACAGGCAAATAAACGTAGTGTTGTAAGCAAACGTGTACAGGATTGTGCGGCAGACAATGATCACTTCATTAATTTTCTGGGTGTTGATTTTTACGAAATCGGTGATGCAAAAGCTGTGGTAGATTCCATCAATTTTTCAAATTAATTTATAAAAAAATACTATCTTGTAATCAGAAAAAGCTATCTATATGTCAATTCAAGTTATTGGTGCCGGCATGGGCAGAACAGGGACAATGTCTCTGAAACATGCACTGGAAATTTTAGGTTTTGTAAAATGCCATCACATGATTGAGGTATTACAAAACCCATCAAATTTGCCATATTGGAATGAAATGCACGAGAAACGCAGTACCGATTATGAGGCAGTATTTAATGGCTATACCGCTGCGGTGGATTTTCCCGGTGCTATCTATTATAAAGAATTAATGGTTCAATATCCGGATGCCAAAGTAGTGTTAGGCGTCAGAGATGCAGAAAAATGGTATCAAAGTTGTCTGGATACCATATACCAGGTTCCGAAAGGTGCTGAAAGAGCTGGCATGGAAGAAGCTGCTAAAACAGATCCTCAGGTAAAGAATGTTTTAGGCGTTTTTGATTATGCCACTAATGCTATCTGGAATGGTATTTTTAAAGGCAGATTCGAAGATAAAGAGTTTGCCATCCAAACATTTAATGAATGGACAGAAGAAGTTATACGTTCGGTACCGGCAGAAAAGCTTTTGGTATTTGAAGCTAAAGAAGGATGGGAACCGCTATGTAATTTTTTAGGAAAACCAATTCCTGATGTACCTTATCCGCGAGTAAATGATACTGCTGAATTCCAGGCTAGAAAAAATAATAAGTTTAACCACTAATTAGTTTATTCCGCTTGTTTTTTACTTAACTGAATTCTGTTTCTGGCAATATCTACTTCCAGTACTTTTACTTTTACCGCTTGTTGTAATTTCACCACTTCATTCGGGTCTTTGATAAATTTATTGGCTAATTCTGAGATGTGAATCATTCCATCTTGTTTTACACCGATATTTACAAAGCAACCGAAGTTTGTAATATTAGTGACCAATCCCGGCACTACCATTCCTGTATGTAAATCATGAATCGTTTTTATGGTCGGATCAAATTCAAATACCTGAATTTCTTCACGCGGATCTCTGCCTGGTTTTTCCAGCTCTTTTAAAATATCCTGCAAAGTAGGCAAACCCACTTCTGCCGTAATATATTTTTTCAGGTCTATTTTTTTACGTACTTCTTTGCTCTTCAGCAATTCATTCACACTCACGTTTTGATCTTTTGCCATCTGCTCCACCAACGCGTAACGCTCAGGATGCACGGCACTATTATCTAACGGATTTTCTGCATCTGCAATGCGTAAAAATCCGGCTGCTTGTTCAAATATTTTATCGCCTAAACGATTGACCTGCAATAATTCTTTTCTGCTTTTAAAGCCGTTGTTTTGCGTTCTGTATTGTACAATATTTTCGGCAGTGCTTTGTCCTAAACCTGCCACATACATCAGCAAATGCTTGCTGGCTGTATTCAGGTTGACGCCTACCTGACTCACGCAACTTATTACTGTGTCATCTAAAGATTGCTTTAATAAAAACTGATTTACATCGTGCTGATATTGACCAACGCCAATGGATTTCGGATCAATTTTCACCAACTCTGCTAATGGATCCATCAGTCTTCTGCCGATGGATACTGCACCACGCACGGTGATATCTTTATCCGGAAATTCTTCGCGCGCCACATCAGATGCAGAATAAATAGAAGCACCACTTTCATTCACAGAAAATACCATTGGCTTTTTGTCCCAATGTAATTTATTCAACCAATCTTCCGTTTCTCTTCCTGCAGTTCCGTTGCCCACAGCAATTGTATTGATATTGTATTTATACATCAATCCTCTTACGATATCTTCGGCATCTCTGGCTTTATTTTGTGGCGGATGCGGATAGATAACCGTTTCTTCCAATAACGCGCCTTTGTCGTCCAAACAAACTAATTTACAACCACTTTGAAAACCGGGGTCTAATGCTAAGATTGGTTTTTGTCCTAACACCGGAGCCATTAGTAACTGACGTAAATTTTTCACAAAAACTTCTATCGCTTCTTTATCCGCTTTTTCTTTAGAGATATTTCTGAATTCAAATTCGATAGAAAATTTAATTAAACGTTTGTAGGCATCTTTTAATGCGATGGCAACTTGTTCTGCTGCTGCGTTGTTGCCTTTTATGACACGATGGTGCAATATTTCCTGTATATCTTCATCATCCGGTGCGATATGAAAATATAAAAAACCTTCTTCTTCGCCTCTGCGCATAGCCAGTAGTCTGTGCGACGGGCAATTTTTCAAAGGTTCTTCCCAATCAAAATAATCTCTGAATTTTTGCGCTTCTTTGTCTTCTTCTTTACCAAATGCTACTTTAGTTTTTACCATTGCATGGCGTTCAAATTGCTGACGCACGATACCACGCACAATCATATCTTCGTTTATCCATTCTGCAATAATATCACGAGCGCCTTGCAAAGCATCTTCTACGCTTGTAACGTCTTCGGTTATAAAACTTTCTGCTTTAGAAACCACATCTCGTTCCTGTTGTTTAAATATAATGGTTGCCAAAGGCTCCAGTCCTTTTTCTTTTGCTACGGATGCTTTTGTTTTGCGTTTCGGTTTATAAGGCAAATAAATATCTTCGAGAACGGCAGCATCAAAACAGGCTTCAATTTTTTCTTTCAGTTCATCACTTAGTTTGCCTTGCTCTTCAATAGATTTTAAGATAGCGGCTTTGCGTTTTTCAATCTCTCTGTATTTATGGATACTGCTTTTTATCAGGCCTATTTCCACTTCATCGAGTGTACCGGTTTTTTCTTTTCGGTAACGTGCAATAAACGGAATGGTAGCGCCTTCATCCAGCAATTCTATGGTGGCCACTACTTGTTGAATATCTATTAATGTTTCTTTAGAAACGAGTTGTATTATTGTTTGCATACTTCTAATAAAGGGTTGCAAAAATAGAATAAAATTCAGCATAGAAAAATGCTGAAAGAAGAATGTTATTAACTTTTTAGCAAGTAGAATAACTTATTTAAAATACTTATAAAAATCACGGCTTTCTTTTACATAAGGCAGCCAAATGTCTTTGTGAAACTTTGGATTTGCACCGTATAAGATATAGATTCCTGTATTGTATTCGCGTGCATACGAATTGGTAATGCTGTCTACTTTTATACTATGATGAAAATAACTTAGCGTCGTACTATCTGATGCATCGCCAATGGAAATAACATTTTTTACAACCATATCTTCCGGCAGCCATAATGCAAAACTCGCTTCCGAAGAATGTGCTGTCAGCTTTCCATTTGTATAATAGTTAATGGCTCCTGCTTCGCCATAATTATCTGTAATAATTAATGTATTTGCTTTCTCATTTTCAGGAATGGTATTCCATACTTTCTCTGTTTTTATTGCCAGCCCTTTCCAGCCCAACATATCTGCAAAATCTTGCGGCAAGGTGTGATTCTCTCCGTCTTCCCAACGCAACATACCCAAGTCTGCAAACTTTTCATTATTCTTTGCAATCTCTTGCGGTGCTAACACAGGAAACGCCACGTTGAAAAAAGGAACAAACAAAAGCACCGGTATAACAATAAATGTTACACGCAGAATAGACACCGCTATCGAATTCCATTTCATCAAAAATCTTTCTATCGCAACACTTCCGAATGCAATCAATACAGGATACAAGGCGATGGCATAATATCCTTTTGCTTTAAAATAAATAAACAAGGCGAACGTAAAAAACACGGTTAAGAATACGATTCTGTATTTTTTATTATACGTAATTAATACTGCAAAAAATCCTGTAATTACCACATATATCGCGCCTATGAAAAACAAGAGCTGGTCATTTAAGAAATCCATCCTGCTCATGTTTTCCAATTGGTCTTTTCTAAGTGCCAGCATGTGATGAAAGAACGGAACACCGTATTGTATCTGCCAGATGATGTTTGGTGTAATTAGCAGCAACGCCAACAACAATGCGAAATAAAAATGTTTATGTATAAATAGTGTTCTGTAAGGCGATAACAGTAGTGCAATAAATAATGACGGAATAAAAAAGATAACGCTGTATTTATTTAAGAAAGTGAATGCTATGCTGACAGCAAAGTAATAGAGGTATTTTGTCTGCCGTGTGTTAATCCATTTTATCAACAGGAAAAACAGAAAAGTCCAGCAAAGGCTATCGAGTGAGTTAGGTTGAAACAGCATGTTGATGCGCAGGAATGCTGAAAATAATAAGGTTACAGATGCCAATACTTGCGCATAGATATTGCCGCCAATTTCTTCTACTGTTTTCCAGGTGACTGCAATCATTAAGGCACCGAATATGGCAGGCAATAGTTTGACTAAGAAAACCGAATTGCCGAATAGTTTTATAAGCCATGCAAACAATGCTGTTACTGGCGGTACTTCTATAAAACCAAACGCTAAGTGATTTGCTTCTGCGAGATATAAATATTCATCTCTGTGCAAATCATACGCAGGACTGATAATGATAAATTGCATGACAATTTTCAGAAGCATAATTCCAAATAAAATAAACGTACTTTTTTTCAAGATGGTGTTTTATAATTTAATGATAAAAGTAAGTAAAAGATTTCAACCTATCTGCGACTGATGGCTTTGCATCAATTGCAAATACAACTTTGCACAAGCTCTTGCATCGGAAAGTGCTTCGTGGTGTTTCAAATCAATATTGAACCGTGCGCAGCAATCGCTGAGTTTGTTGGGTGCATAACCCAGACTACGGGAAATTTTCACCGTACAATCCCAATTTTTATGCAGAAATAATCCTTGTGAAGAAAGTCCGTAATGTGCTATACATTGCCGTAGTACGCTGCGGTCGAAACTTTCGTTATGTGCCACTATTTTCCTGTGCAATAAACGTTTATATATTTCTACATATTGCTCATCAAAGGTGCCGACGTCTTGTGTATGAGCCGGTGTGATGCCGTGTACCCGAATATTATGATACGAATAAAAATTATGTGGCGGTTGAATGAGTGTATAAAACTCATCTGTGATGACATCGTGCTCCACCGTTACAATGCCTACCGCACAGGCTGAGTGTCCGTGTGAGGTGGCTGTTTCAAAATCAATAGAAGTGAAGGTCATTAAGTTGTAAAGATAAAAAATCGAATACAATTATTTGATCCCATTATTGAAGATTCAATCTATTTATTTACATCTGGTATTTAGTTATTTAGTATTTTAATGAAGTATAGAGTTATTTATGAAATACAACATAATAATTATTTTGCATTTCAATAAAACATGAAGTAACAAACGTTATTCAGGAAAATTATTCAGAAAAACTAAACAACAAATCTGAATGCCGGCTACTTATATTCACCAACTGGAACTTCGTATGGATTGGGACCATAATTGAGCAGTTGCAGATAAAAATATGCGCCATCAATATGTGTGATGAGTTGGTTCTTTTTAACGACGTTGGTATAATCTAAATTTAGCGGCAATTTTGCATCACCATCTAATTTTGAAAAGCCGTATAGCTGATAGCTGTTAATTGGAATTTGACTGGTGATATTCAGCATTTCGCTTTCATTTGATTTTTGGAAATGCAAGATATAACCCAGCGTTTTTATGTCTGCCTGCTGTATATTTTTCTGCGATATGGTTGTATTATTTTCCGGCAACGCTGTTAGTAATTTACTGAAATCACCATTCGTCAAAACAGCATCTACCTGTTGTTTTATTTTGATTTTCCTGCCATTTTCGTCGGTTGCATAAATGATGTAGGTTCCATTCGGATAAGAAATTACCGCTTGTATCATGTCATCTTCAGGCACATATAAAATTTGTTGTGTGGTTTCATTTACATAAAACCAAAGTTCATTTTTAATGCTGTTTTTTTCGTATTGATACGTAAGTGCTTTATCAAAATAGGCAATTGGATTAGATGTATTTTGTAATGAATTTATAGTATCATTCGGTGTATTACCTTTAATTAAAGAATCAGACTGTAACTGTATATTACTTGCCTCATCTTGGCTAATTTTTTCTTGTTGCGGATTTTGACAAGCACTTAAGTATAAACAAATCAGTATAATTTTTAAGCTTTTCATTATTGCAGTTTTTCTTTAATAATTTGTTTTGCTAATGCAATTGCTTTTTCGTCATTTATTTTAGCGTCATCGGATAAATCGACCATCAATGTAAAAGACAAACCTTTGTAAAAAACTTTTAATTCACGTATAGGTACGCCTGCAAATTTTGTGTTTGTAAAAACTGCATAATCACCAACGCCGGCAACTTCTT
>ENA-UOWO01004459-UOWO01004459.1-activated-sludge-metagenome-genome-assembly--contig:-NODE-4459-length-15463-cov-6.001882_pt1 | contig 15463 bp, 13 predicted proteins | sample MGYA00238148_ERZ761564 | MGnify/ENA primary metagenome ERZ761564 (study PRJEB28885, sample SAMN05720194) | activated sludge metagenome | isolation source: Anaerobic digester | place: USA...
CATGAATCCCTGGTTCATCCAAGTTTTTGTTTGTTTCCACAAGCCAAAGAAGTTTTAATTTTAGGAGGAGGAGATGGATGCGCCACAAGAGAAGTACTTAAATATAAAGCCGTGAATCAAATCACTTTGGTTGATTTAGATCCTGCCATGACTAAACTATTTACACAGAATTCTTTTTTAAAAGAGATCAACCAAAATTCTTTTTTGAATCATAAAGTAAAAATTTATAATACCGATGCTTTTATTTGGCTTAAAAAAAATCTCAAGAAATTTGATATTATCATTATTGACTTACCCGACCCATCAAACTATTCATTAGGTAAATTATATAGTAATGTTTTTTATGCCGAAGTAAAAAAGCATATGCATGAATCAAGTGTTTGTGTGGTGCAATCTACCTCACCTTATGTGGCACCCAATTCGTATTGGTGTATTGTAAACACGATTCGTTCAATTGGTATGCAAGTGCTGCCTTATCACAATTATGTGCCTTCGTTTGGCGATTGGGGTTATATTTTATTTTCTAAACAAACAAGTCTTGAAGCGGATTATACACAATTACCCAAAACAAAGTTTTTCGATAGTACCACCTTTGTTACGATGATGCAATTTTCGAAGGATATTGCCTATCGTGAAACCGATATCAATCAACTCAATAATCAAGCATTGGTAAATTATTTTGAACATGAATGGAATAAGGTTCAGTAATTTTTGTCTCAAGTGAAAAGAAAAAAATTTATACAATTATGTTTATCTGGATCTGCTTTTGTAGGTCTCTCAACTTTATTGTACTCATGCGCTGATTTTGTTCGGACCCAATTGAAATTAAGAAGGGCAGGGGTTGGAGCCGATATTGGACATCTTGTTCGAACACCTTTAAATGGACAAGAGAAAATATCACAAACTTTTGAAACCGATGTTTTAATTATTGGTGGTGGTATTTCTGGACTTACGGCCGGCTATTTTTTGCAGAAACAAAGTAAACTTGATTATAAAATTTTAGAATTAGATAAAACAATCGGAGGGAATTCGCAAAGTGGCGAAAACTCATTTTCAAAATTCCCCTATGGTGCGCATTATTTACCAATACCCAATTCAGATGATCATGAACTGATTCAGTTTTTAGTAGAAAAAAAGATCATCAATTCAATAGATGAAGATGGGTTGCCATTTTTTAATGAAGATGATCTCTGTCATGATCCGCATGAACGTATACTTCAAAATAATTATTGGAACGAAGGTTTAATGCCAGTTAAAAATCTTACACCAAAGGATAAAAATGAACTTGATAAATTTTTGTCTTTTGCTGAAATACTAAAAAATGTAAAAGGACCAAATGATAAATATGTATTTCAAATTCCAATTCATGAAGGTGATTTAAATGATGATTGGCGTAAACTAGATGAAATTTCGTTTAAACAATATCTTATACAACAAGGTTATTCGTCAGATTATTTATTCTGGTATTTGAATTATTCATGTCGCGATGATTTTGGTCAAGGAATTGAGCATATCTCTGCTTTTGCAGGTCTTCATTATTTTGCCGCAAGACGAGGCAAGGGCGCAAATTGCAAATCAAATGAAGTGCTTACTTGGGCTGAAGGTAATGGCAAACTAGTTTCATTGTTGGCCGAAACACAAGGCAATCAAATTCATACCAATCAGATAGTGAGAAGTATTTCTGTTCATGAAAATGGAGTTGAGATCGTGGTTCAACATACCTCAACAAAAGAATTTTATTTATATAATGCAAAGAAAATTATTATGGCAATTCCGTTTCATGTTCGCCAAAAATTATTGCCCCTTCAGTTGAAGTCAATTCAAGCTCCATCACATCAACCTTGGTTAGTGTCAACTATTCTACTCTCACATTTTGATGATAAACATGGATTCCCAATTTGTTGGGATAATGTATTTAAAGAAGGAAAAAGTCTTGGCTTTATTAATAATAGAAATCAATATCTTGGTACAAATACTGAAATCAAAAATTGTTTCACCTTATATATGCCATTAGATGATGATTTGCCAAGTCAAACACGTAAGAACTATTATACCAAGTCTGACGAGGAATTAAAGCAAACAATATTGAATGAATGGAAGAAGTATTATCCGAATATTGAAGACTCAATTTTGGAATTAGATTTTATGCTGTGGGGGCATGGTATGGTTTCGCCTGGAATTCATTATTTATGTCACCCCGAGCGCAATGAATTGCGAAAGCCCATTGATAACAAAGTCTATTTTGCTCATACCGATTATAGCGGGATTTCGATTTTTGAAGAGGCTTTTTGGCAAGGTAAAACTGCCGTAAATGAATTACTTAAATAAATTTCAATGCTAAAATCTGTAAAGTATAATTGGATATGGAATAAAAGTTTTGACAGCTTATTTATTATTCTTCCTCAATTTATAGGGTTGTTTCTTTTGATTTTATTTCAATCTTTTTTCCAATCACATAATCTAACAATTCCACTAGCGGCATGGGTTATTCTCATATTGGGTATTGATGTATCACATGTATACTCCACTTTATTTCGAACCTATTTTGACAAACAATCATGGAAGCAAAATTCTAATACCTTAATTCTTATCCCGTTTATTGGTCTTGTTCTAGGTATTATAGTGTATTCATTTGAGGCTATTTATTTTTGGCGACTACTTGCTTATCTTGCTGTTTTTCATTTTATCCGACAACAATATGGCTTTGTACGTTTGTATAGTAAAAGTTTAACCCTACCATCTTGGAGTGCACAAATTGATAAAATTTCGGTCTACGGCTTTACAATCATCCCGATATTAATTTGGCATTTTACAGGAATGAAAAATTTCAATTGGTTTGTAGATGGCGATTTTTTCTATTTTGAAAATATGTATCTAAAGAACGGAGCTCAGTATCTATTTTTTCTTTTACTCATCATCTATATTGGCAAAGAAATTTATTCATTGTTTCATCATGAATTCTTCTCATTGCCTAAATTTTTATTTATGATGGGTACAGCACTTTCATGGTATATTGGTATTGTTTTGTATAATGGCGATTTGATATTTACCCTGTTAAATGTAGTATCACATGGTATTCCTTATATTGCCTTGGTTTGGTTTTATGGTTACAGAAATTACAAAAGTAGTGATGAAAATCCTTTCTTGTCTAAGCTTTTCAAATTCAAATACTTAATTGTTTTTGCTTCTTGTTTACTTGTATTTGCCTATTTTGAGGAAGGCATTTGGGATAGTTTAGTGTGGAATGAACATAAAACTATCTTCAAAATGTTTTCTTATTTCAAGCCTATTTCAGAAGATTATTTAGTTTTTATAATTCCTTTATTAACCTTGCCTCAATGGACGCATTATGTGCTTGATGGTTTTATTTGGAAAATTGGCCATGATAATTTCTATTGGAAGAAAATAGGATAATCGAAACCTAAAAGCGTGGATGCGACAATTGCTCAATAAAATAAGGAAGGATTCCTGGCTTTAATATAATGGGACAAACCAATCCAAAAACAGCACCCCATAAATGAGCTTCATGTCCAATATTGTCATCACCCTTTTTACTCATATAACTTGAATAGGCCACATAACCAATAGCAAATAAAATGGCTGGAATTGGTATAAAGAAATTAAAAAGTAATCGCTGCCATGGATCAAACATGATGGTAGTAAATAACACAACCGCAATTGCGCCGCTGGCACCAAGTGCTCTATAATAATAATTTTCTTTATGCTTAAAATACGATGGCACACTAGAAAAAATGAGTGCGGTAAAATAAAAAAGCGGATACACTAAATGATTGTCAAAGAGTTGATAAAAAACACGCTCTACCGTTGGCCCAAAAAAGAATAAAGTCAACATATTAAATATTAAATGTTGAAAATCGGCATGAATAAAACCATGCGTTATAAATCGCCACCATTCATTGCGTTCCTTCATTTGAGCCGGATAAAATAATAATTGATTGAGTAAAATATTATTTTGAAAAGCAGCGTATGAAGTAATGGCGGTTATACCTATAATGGCATAGGTAATAATTGAGTCTGACATGTATTATCTTTTGTTATAAGTCTCTAATGCTTTTTCAAGACAATCCATCGCTTGGTTAATATCATCGGTATTGAGCACATAAGCAAAACGCACTTCATTCAATCCTAATCCTTTGGTTGAATAAAAACCAGCAGCAGGAGCCATCATAATGGTTTGTCCATTATATGAAAACTCTTGAAGTAGCCAGCGACAAAAATCTTCAGCACTTTCAACGGGTAGTTTTGCCATTGCATAAAAAGCGCCTCCTGGATTCGGACAAAATACACCAGGTATATTATTTAAACGACTCACTAAAACATCCCTTCTTTTTTTGTATTCAGCTTTCACTTCATCAAAATAGTCTGATGGTAAATCAACTGCAGCCTCACCAGCAATTTGAGCAAAGCTCGGTGGACTTAATCTCGCTTGTGCAAATTTCATCGCAGCATCATACACTGTTTTGTTTTTTGTAATAAAGGCGCCAATTCTGCCACCGCAAGCACTATATCTTTTTGAAATCGTATCCAATAAAATTACATTTTTCTCAAGTCCTTTTAAATTCATGGCTGAAATATGCACATGCCCATCATAACAGAACTCGCGATAAGCTTCATCTGAAAATAAAAATAAATCATGTTTTAAACACAAATCTTTCAAAATATTCATCTCGTCTTGTGAATATAAATAACCAGTTGGGTTATTCGGATTACAGATCATGATGGCTTTCGTACGAGGTGTAATGTTCTTCTCAAAATCTTCAATAGGAGGAAGTTTAAATCCATCTTCAATACTCGATGAAATAGGCTTTACAATGGTTTGCGAAGCCACTGCAAAACCATTATAATTAGCGTAAAATGGTTCTGGAATTATGATCTCATCACCAGGATCAAGGCAAGCCATCATTGCAAATTGAATGGCTTCACTGCCGCCTGTTGTTACAATAATTTCATTAGGTGTCAGTTCAATATCAAAACGCTTATAGTATTCAGTTAATTTTTTTCTGTACGATTCAAAACCTGCGCTATGACTATATTCTAACACAGTCATATCACAATGTCGAACGGCGTCTAAAACTGCTTTGGGTGTTATTATATCAGGTTGCCCAATATTTAAATGAAAAACTTTGGTTCCTCGTTTTTTTGCTTCTTCGGCAAACGGCACTAGTTTTCGAATTGGCGAAGGTGGCATCTCATGACCTCGATTAGAAATATTTGGCATAGGAAATTATTTTATTAAGGCGACAAATATACAATACAGATATGATGTCGCGAAGGAACTTAGTGAAAACGAATCTGGAAGTTTTGTGAGACCGTATTTACTGATTATTTATTTTGGGCGTTCGGGCGCGCTTTCCATGCCAATCCCCTGATCAAAGCATCAGGGGGATTTCTATTTCAATCGCTAACGCTAGATCTTCGATTGATTAATTTGTAATCTGTGATGCGTATCACAATCAATTGCCGATAATTAGTTTACCTTTCAAAAGTTACAATTTAATTTAAATTCATTCTTAAAACTTTTAGTTATGCAAGATGCCCATTATCATTTATTATTTAACCATATCCCCATCATTGTTCCCTTTATTGGTTTGGTGATCCTGATTGGAGGTATTGTTTTGAAATCAGCCCTTATTCAACGAGTTGCTTTTTTTATTTTTATCATTGGTTCAATAGGCACTCTTCCTGCATTTTTTACAGGTGAAGGTGCTGAGGAAGTAGTTGAAAATTTTCAAGATATAACAAAGCGTATCATTCATGAGCATGAAGAAAAAGCTGAAACCTTTGCTATTTTATCTTATATACTGGGCATCATTTCATTGATAGCATTGTGGGCTAATTGGAAGAAAAAGTCGTTCTCAAATTTATTAGCATATTTGATTATAATCTTGTGTTTGTTTGTTCTCTATTTTGCCCAACTCACTGGTAATAGTGGTGGTGAAATCAGACATACTGAAATTCGAAGCTCATTTGGAACTGTTCAGAATGCTGGTTTACAAGAAAATAAAGTAGATGAAGATTAATTGATAAGTAAGCCATTCCTAAAAAAATGAATTACTAAATTATTATTAGACAAAGTCATATTGTTTGTATTCATGAATTCGATTACTTTAGCATTTCAAATTAAATTTATGAAGCAAAGTGAACTTTTTTTAAATGAGTTTTTACAAGAAGCAGCAAGTACAAGAAAAATTTTAGCCCTTGTTCCTTTCGATCAGTCGGATTATAAACCACATCCCAAATCAATGTCACTCAAGGCATTAGCAATTCATATTGCCGGAATTGCAGGATGGTGGAAAGATTGTTTGGTTAAGGATGTACTTGATTTTTCTGTAGGTGATTTTAAACCCAAAGAAATTAATAATACTGAAGAATTATTAGCCTATTTTGATGGATTGGTGTCAAGTTCGGAGACAATTTTGAAGGAAGTTGATGAAGCTAATTTCGATAATCCATGGACAATGCGAAATGGTGAACAAATTTATTTTACTTTACCCAAAGGCAATGTTACGCGCACTTGGTGTTTAAATCATTGGTATCATCATCGCGGACAATTGACTGTTTATTTACGTTTACTCAATATTCCTTTAGTTGGTATGTACGGTCCTACTGCAGATGATAGTAATATGTAAGAATTGAATTTTTGTTAATCGAAATCAAAAACAAATCCGCCAAATATTCTTCCGTCAAGGATAGTTGATTTGCCTTGTCTTTGTTCATTCACCATCCATCCATTATCATTGATATAAGCTATTCTGAAATTTTTTAAACGAAAAGCAAGAGAGTAACTTAATTGTTTGGCAGCCATACCCAAAGAGATAAGTGCATTGTTGAATGGAACATAGTTCACGCCCAAACTAGCGTCATAAAATCCATCTTGAGTGAGCAAAATGTCGGTACCAACATGCCATCTTTGATATTTATATACTAAACCTAGGCCCAATGATCGATTTGATTGAAGAAAACTATCGGCCTGTTTAGGTTTAAAGGCATCATAATAATTCTCTGATCCAAGAATATTCATGATATTAATTCCTAGTTGGAATGATGATGAAGGTTTATAACTCGCTGAAATATCGGCATCTACTTTTCTTCTAATGATTGCACTATCTGTAAATGACCATTTGCCGCTATTCTCTACAGTTGCGAAGTTTGGTATATTAAATTCTTGACCAATCAACTTGATAGATGCACCCAAACTTATCGTTCGATGAATTCTTATACCAGTGCTGAGAGAGGCTTGATATTGCGTTTGTTTCATATGCAACGAATCCTCCCACCGTGTATTTTGGTTTTGTTTAAATTGAACATTTCTAAATTCATCTTGCTTATTATAGATAAAGCCAATACCTAAAGAAATGTTCTTTGAAAGCCTAGCAAAGCCAGTAAGTTTAGCATTATTTTTAAAATTTGTAAGCAGACTAATATTATTTGACTTTCTACTAAAAGTCATGGCTGATGGATTCCAAATGGCCGCTTCTGACATATCTCTGGATGGAGAATAATTAAATCCAGTATTTGTGGTATGATAGAGAGATGAAGATTTTAAAAAATCGCCATAATTTATTTTTCCATCTCCCAATTGATTAATATCAAATTTTCCTGTCGGAAATCCAGTACCACCAACCACGGTGGTTAGTGTAGTTAAAAAATTGAGTAAGGCTGGTGTGCCAGTAAGTGCAGATGCAAATGTCATTTTATTTAAATCAAGATCTGGTTGCATAACAACTGCATTCATAACACTATCAGCAGCCATTGGCAATAATTCTGCTTTTTTACAATTCGATTTCAACATCCATTCTTTAATAGTAACATATTGCTTGTTGTCTGCTTTGTTTTTCCGATCGATGTCTTCAGTAATAAAAATTCTCTTGGTCGCTTCTTTGCAATTAGAACATCCTGAGATTGCATGAAGTGTAATTGTTTTGTCTTGTAATTTAGAAATGGGTATGCCTGTATTAAATTCGAAATATCCTAAGGGAAATGAGGCACTAACTGTAGAACGTGATGGTTGAAACGTTGGCACAATTACGATATTTTCTGCACCCTTTGTTGAGTTGTCATTTAGATTTTGACATTTTATTTTTCCTTTAATAATAAGCGTTTGCGCCTTACTTGAATATAGATATCCAAGTATTAAAAAGAGGAAGATTAAGTTGATTTTCATGATTCAATTATTTATTGGTTGGACTTAAAAAAATATCAAGATTTGATTGTTCAGCCGATGATATTTTGATTGGAATGGTTTTGTCTTTGTATTGTTCATGTGAGGTGGTGAGGGTAATTTCATCGCCAATTGTATATTCATTATATTTTATTTGATACGAACCATCAGTATTACTTATTGCTGTGTATTTTGTGCCGTCAATACTTATTTCAACGTCTTTGATAGGAATTTCATCGGCCGTTTTAATTCTGCCCGATATCGACATAAACTTGGCATACGCTAAAAATAAATCAATGGATGATGCCGAGGAGAGAATGGTGTCAATCACGCTAGTTTCATATCCAGGACTTGACAATTCAATACGAATTTTCTTTTGTAATGCGGTATTAGGTAGTCCACTAAATAATGCTTGGCCAGTTCTATCTAATCTTTGTTCTCGACTAAATTCATCTAAGTAAATTTTTACATCACCTTGGGTTATTCTTTCTCTTTTAGGATTAAGAACACGTATCACAAAGTTATTGTCTTCGATTTTTGATTTTTTATTCAAATTGATTATCAAAAAATATCCAAGCAAAAAAAGTAATCCGATTCCAAATGCAATCAATATCCAAGTTTTAATTGAAGCTTTATTTATGACACCATTCTTAATTTCATTATCTTGTCCTCTCTCCTCATCATCATTTTCATTTTGTGGTTTTCCATTTAGGATATTATCTATTGCTTGATATAAAAGCTCCAATTCAGAGTGGTTTTTATCGCCATCCCAATCTATCATCATGGCTGACTCAATTCGTTTGAATACCAACGGAATTTTTACTGATTCTAAAATTACAGGAACAAGTTTTTTGTTTGAAGATGCTTCTAAAGCTTCATTTCTTACCCATTCAGATTGAACTGATCTTTTAGTCCAAATTACCAAGACACATTTCGCCTCTTCTAATTCTGTTTCTATCACCAAATCATAAGCTTCACCCAGTGGTATTTTTCTATCCCACCAAACTGTCCAATTTTTTTCTTCAAGTAAACTTGCAATTTTTTGAACAATGGTTTTGTCTTCACTTGAATAACTGATAAATATGTCAGCCATTTTGAAAATGTTTAGTTAGAGAATAACATTGAATGATGAGAAGAATTCAATGAAGAATAAAGGTATTCTTTTTCGCCTATCTATACAATAGGATATACACCTTTTAGTAAAAGGGTTTTTCTTTTCCAACTATAATAAATACTTTGATTTAAATTATTCTATCAATCGAATAATATCCTTGTAAATTCCATCATCACTAGGGCGCTTTGCATTATCATCAACAATATTGCCTTTTTTATCAATTAACATATAACGAGGTATTGATGATATTTTAAATTGCTTTACAATTTCGCTGCCCCAATCGCCTGGCACTAGACCATTCATAAATTCACCTAATTTATTTTGTTCAAGTCCTGTCTTCCAAACTTCTTCATTTTTGTCAATTGAGATATAAAGAAACACAAGATCTTTCAGTTGTTTGCTTGTAAATTTCTTATGTAGTTCTTTTGAGAATGGAAACTGTCCGCGACATGGCCCGCACCATCCAGCCCAAAAATCAATATAGAGAACCTTGCCTTTTAAATCGTTTAAGGTGAAGTATTTGCCATTCGTACCAAGAATTTTTATTTTACTTGCATCATTTGGTGAGGTTGAATTATTATCGGCTAGGTCTTTTTTACTCTTACCTTTTTCTTTCATTTTAAGTTCATACTTCGGTTTGATCAGCTTAGTATAAACACCTTTATTTTCGGTTTCACTTAATAGCGAATATGTTTTTTTTGCCGCTAATGTCGTTACACCTTGTATATGTTCATTTAAATAATTAGCGATAAAAAATATTTTTGATTGTCCTTGTATATTTTGGTTGGTAAAGTTCATTTTACTTTCCATAGAAATCGAATTGTCAGTAAATTTATCATATGCATTCAGTCTTGAGGTATTATAAATAATATAGTAAGAGAGAAAATTTCGATAGGAAGAGCAGTTTAATGCTTCATGATTGTTGACTAATGTTGTAGTGATATCTTCTAAAAATACAGCTGGAAGTGGCGTAACAGTAAGTCCAGTATTTGAATTTGCTTGAATGATTGGGAATGCCTGCAATTGATAATAGTAATGGTACTTAATTAGGTTGTTTATATAATTTACGAAGGTGCTTGAGAAATTTGAATTGGCTTTATTTCGTTTCAAAAAGTCGAATTGATTTTTACGTGCTTCAAAAATCATGTTCTCAAATGCATCAATACTCATACTCAGGATTTTTGCTTTGATACTATCTTCATTATAGTCGACTTTGTATTTTTGTGAAAATGCAGCAAGAAATTTATTTTGCTCCAATCCTTTACCTTCAATTTGAATATCATTGACCAAATTGCTTGAAGTGAATTTTATTTTCAAATCGTCATTAGGTTCTAGCCATAATTGAATAGATTGGTTATTATATGATAAGATAGCAATTGATGGTTGATCAATATTTAAATTAAACGAGCATGTCAAATTATTGATAATAGCTTTCTCATTAGGTTCATATTCCTTAATATGAAATTTGTCGATTCTTAAATAGCAGGTATCTTGACTGCCTTCAGGAAATTGGCAATTTATTTTTACGTTTTGTGCGAATAATAATTGACTAAAACTAGATATTAAAATTATTAAAAGGCTTTTCATAATAGGAAATAAATTCATTTCGCAAACCTAAGAATATTATTTGATTTTTGACTTAAACTAGTCATTGACTGTTATTGCAATCCTCTATCGGCTGGTGTCTCCATCAGCCGAATTTCTTAAAATGTTGTTTATTCCGTATTTCTACTATCGGCTACTGTCCCCACCATCCGAAATCATACCCAACCAAAAAGGTTATCCAAAATAAATTGTTTTTTATTTAAATTTTGTATTTACATTTGTGATATCAAATTGATATCATTTAAATATTATAAATTATGAAAACAGAAAAAATTTTAAAACCTATAAATGGGTATTTTGCAATCTTAATAATATTGATTGCAACCGCGATTTCAATCTATGGTTGGGTTACCGAAAATATAGTACTTGGTGTGAGTCCACTTCCTATCATTGTTATTTTATTAAAAGGTTTATATGTCATTGGTCCGAATAGTGCGAAAGTATTTTTACTCTTTGGCGATTATAAAGGCACCGTAAAGGAGAGTGGCTTATTTTGGATTAATCCTTTTTATTTAGGTTCGTCAGTGTCATTGCGGGCTCGAAATTTTGAAAGCGAAAAAATAAAAGTGAACGATAAAATGGGTAATCCTATTCTGATTAGTGTTATTCTAGTTTGGAAAGTGAGCGATACCTTTAAAGCAAAATTTGAAGTGGATAATTATGAAAATTTTATTCGTGTTCAAACAGATTCTGGTGTGCGGAAATTAGCTGGGTCTTTTCCTTACGATCATTTTGAAGATGAAAGAGCCACAGTTACTTTGAGTACAAATTTTGATGATGTAAATAAGGCACTCGAAAACGAAATTTCAAAGCGATTAGAAATTGCAGGTATAGAAGTGATTGAATCTCGTATTGGATATTTAGCTTATGCGCCTGAAATTGCGCATTCAATGCTTCGACGCCAACAAGCATCTGCTGTTGTAGCCGCTCGACACAAAATTGTTGAAGGTGCAGTAGGAATGGTTGAAAGCGCATTAAAACTTTTAGCGGATAAAGACATCATTCAATTTGATGAAGATAAAAAAGCTTCAATGGTGAGTAATTTAATGGTTGTACTTTGTGGTGATAGTGAAACAAAACCTGTGATTAATACAGGCACATTAAATCAATAAATAGAAGTATGTCTGAAAAAAAATCATTTGCATTACGTATTGATTCGGAAACGATGAAGGCTATTGAAAAGTGGGCTGCAGATGAATTTAGAAGTGTGAATGGCCAGATAGAATGGATGCTTCATAATAGTCTCAAGCAAACTAAACGACTGAATGAGAAAACTGCAACGGAAAAATCTTCTAAGAAAACTCAAGGGTAATTTAGATCACCTTTCTTAAAATGTGAGATATTTATTGCCGTGAAGTTTTTCTATTCAACTCAATAAAATATCCGATTTGCAAAAAGTCTCGTCCCGTTTCATCATTAATTTTATAATCAAATTGATGTAAATAACCAATTTGTATACTGGTTGCTTTTGATGGCTTATAATTGAATGCAACTAATACCCTGTTTCGTTCAAAATAGGGTTCCCTATCTGTTAAAAATATTTCTTCACTCGCACTTATTTGAAAGGGTTGATATTTATTTTTTTCCTTTCCAAAAGGATAGGAGAGTCCAACTCTGTATCTGAATCGATTTCTATATCCATTATTTGTAAATCTAAATTCTGCTCGATATCGTTGCTCAATTTTGAATCTGCTGATCGATTGAGTCAATACAATTTGAGGCCAAAGTCTAAACTCATTATTATTTTTTGGTAGAATAAAATTGCCACCTTCTTTATAAGTTTGATAGCTACCTGCACCTAATGTGAGACTTAAGTTTTTTTGTATTTTATAGCTTATGCCACCTTTATATTCGTAATAATGAAAATTATTATAAAATTTTAATGAGCGCAGTTGTGCTTCGCCAAATGCACTCCAATTCTGATTGACATTGTATTTTACATTTAAAATATTCCAACTCCCTAAGTCGAAGGATTGTGAATATATATTGGTTGACAGAATGCTAAGAAAAAGTAACAAATACCTATTCATTCTTTTTAACTGTTTTCATTTGTATGATATCTACTAAAAATGCAAATGCCATTGAAAAATAAATATAGCCTTTTGGAATTTCAAAATGAAATCCTTCAGCTAAAAGTGAAACTCCTATCATTAGTAAGAAGGATAATGCTAAAATTTTAAAGGAAGGATGTTTTCTAATAAAATTACTGATTGGCTTTGAAGCAAACAACATAATAATTACAGTTACAATTACAGCTGTATACATCACCCAAAGTTGTTGCACCATACCAACCGCGGTAATAATTGAATCAATTGAAAAAACTAAATCTAATATAATAACTTCTGAAAGCAATCTCTGAAAGCTACTCTTTTTTGGTATTTCAGGTGTTTCAGTAGATGCAATTTCTGTTTTATGATAGATTTCGCGTGTGCTTTTATAAATCAAAAACAAGCCTCCAATAATAAGTATAAGTCCTTTGCCTGAGAAGTCAATATCAAATAAAGTAAACAAAGTTTTATCTAATTTTAAAATCCAAGATATAAATGCTAAAAGCAATAATCTCATTACCATTGCTAAACCAATGCCCCAATATCTTAATTTATTTCTTTGATTTTCGGGCAGTTTGTCGGCTAATATTGAAATGAATATGATATTGTCAATACCTAAAATTACTTCCAACGCAATGAGTGATATTAATGGAATGATGGCCTCCGTCATAAAATGTCTAATTTGTTTTTGTAATTATTCTGTGTGCAAAATTCGTTTCAATAATTTTATCTAAGGATGAATTGAATAAATGAAGTTAGATATATTTTCATCTAAATCTGTAAAATCTAATAAATCAACATTCCCATCGCCATTTAAATCTGTTGAATAATAACCTGAAAGAAACGCAAGTAAATCTACTTCTAAATAAGTTAAATCAATCAAGTCGATATTGTCATCGCTTAAAATATCGCCGGTATAAATTGCCCAAATGCCCGGATCAACTTCTATCATATTATTACCATAAGCTTTTGAACTTGCATTAGTAAAATCATAGTTTGTAATTGAACCAAAGGTTATAGGATTTGCACTCCATGTTGTTAGTGAATTTCGATGTTTAATCACAATATAATATGACCCAGAAATAGCTGAGAAAGTTGTTTGAATTTGCCCATTCGTTTGTAATATGGACTTATTACTTGCTACCAATGCATAGGGAGGATTAGGTTCATGTAATTCTATTTCAACTGAGTCTACTAAATTATTATTAACACCTATCCCTTGATTTTGTAATACATCAGTCATCATACCGGATCCAATATAATAACCTTGAATAAATAAATTTAAGTTTAAAATGGAGCCACAAGAGTTGGAACTAATTGAAGCTGGTGCAGATGTAGCGCTGCATCCATTGATATCGGTAAATGTATAGGTATAATTGGTACTAGGACCAGTGTATGGATTGACCTCGCTAAATACACCACCCGCCGGTGATCCAATTAATGTAATTGGACTTCCTATACAACCACTTACATTTCCTGCACTAACAATTGGGAGAGGATGAATAGTAGCTGTTACTGGCACTCTCGTACTTGTACAATAATTATTTACTTGATTACTGATTGTCCAGTTATATGCCCAATAATAGTAATTTGGGTTTAACGAATTACCAGTTATACTTACAAATGAATTTGAATAAGGATAAGCAGAGCCTGCAGAATTTCTGTAGAGTGAAACACCACTGGCACCTCTATATAATCTAAATCCACTACCCACTGTCAATGGCCAATTCAGCGTCATCATTACTGCTGTGCCAATCTGTGCCGCAGATACAGACATACTGCTTGAATTGAGCACAATCGTTCCTGTTGAATTTCTATGTTCAAGCACAATATTACCCGCAGCCCCAGGATAAACAATAACAGTTTGTAAAGTACATGGTTGAAATACATCAAATAAAGCATATTGGTTTAAAGTCGACTGTAATCCTATTCCTATTGAATTATTGGCTGGACCAATATTTGAAGTAGAACCTGTTGTGCCTATAAAAATAGTATTGTCGACAAAGAATGTGGCAGAAGCAGCTAATGTTGGATTATAATTTGCCCCTGTATGAATAACGGTTCCACCACTCGGTGAGTTATACCAATTTAAACTTCCAGAACCTGATGCTGATAAATTCACAACACCAGGACCACATCTTGAAACATGTGATACAGTTGGTACTTCATTAAATAAGGTGATACTAACTGAACTTGTAGAAATACAATTATTCGCATCAGTTGCAGTAACAGTATAAACTGAATTTGAAGTTGGTATAAATGATATTCCATTATTAGCCGTTGATATTCCATTCGACCAGATATACGTGTTGGCACCTGAAGCGGTTAAGGTTAATGAACCGCCTTCGCAAATACTGTCATTCGGTAATGCTGAAACAGTTAGAGTAGGCAAGGGATTAACTGTAATAGTTGCAGGGCTTGAAATTCCAATACAACCATTGCCATTTGTATATGTGTAGGTATAGGTGGTTGAAGGGCCATTATATGGATTGGATAGACTATAGATTCCTCCTG
>ENA-UOWO01004463-UOWO01004463.1-activated-sludge-metagenome-genome-assembly--contig:-NODE-4463-length-15450-cov-5.444885_pt1 | contig 15450 bp, 11 predicted proteins | sample MGYA00238148_ERZ761564 | MGnify/ENA primary metagenome ERZ761564 (study PRJEB28885, sample SAMN05720194) | activated sludge metagenome | isolation source: Anaerobic digester | place: USA...
GAAAAATATTCCTGCTGTTCGATGCGCATCTGCCTTTTTTGCTCAAGCTTCGAAGCATACATTTCGAAATAGAAATAACCGACTCCCGCAGCAAACAGGCTGCCGACGAAGCCAAGAACCAGCATCAGCGATTTTACCGGCTTCAGTTCGTCACCGCATTTGTCAAATTCATTGCCTGTGACCAGCAGATAGAAAAGATCAAAGCTGCGGTTAAGCGAAAGCAGAATGATCATTATCGCAGGCAACCCTATGAATGTCCCGGTTAATCTGGTCAGCAGATTGCCACGGCTTGAATTGAGAAACGGCAGATAAGGCTCGAGCTTTGACACCAGAACGATAGCCACCATGAAACAAGCTGCCGCCACCAGAGCCAGTAGAAACTGCATTAGAATAGCAAATGGTGCTTCAGAGCGATTTATTTTGCTTTTGCCGGTTCCGAACAGCTGTGCCAGAGGTCGCAGTTGCGGAAAAAGCTGAGAAAGAAGCCCTAGTTCGGCTTCATGCCCCGAGTAATCCGGTCTCTTCGCTTTCATTTCCTAAAAAGCCCTTTGTCGTTGAACTTATACTGGTCCATGGTAGCGCAAAATCACCCGGTAGACAAAAAAATCGTTATTCTGGTTGCGGTTGGCGCTGACGCCTGCAGAAAACTGATGTATAATCAGAAAAAAACGGGAGGTATTATGAAAGTAATTGGTATAAACGGAAGTCCGCGGCCGAATGGCAATACTGAACTGCTTCTCAAAACGGTTTTTGCTGAACTGAATAATGAAGGTATCGAAACAGAATTGATTCAGCTGGGCGGAAACGCTGTGCGCGGGTGTCTCGCCTGTGGTCGCTGCTTTGAAATGAAAAACGGCCGCTGTGTCATCGAGACTGACATGATGAACAAAGTAATTACGAAGATGCTTGAGGCAGACGGCATTCTGATCGGTTCGCCGACTTATTTTGCCAATGTTAACGCCGAAATCAAAGCTCTGATTGACCGGGCCGGTTATGTTGCCATTGCCAACGGGAGGGCTCTCAGGCGCAAGGTCGGTGCAGCCGTGGTGGCGGTCCGCCGTGCCGGTTCTACCGATGCTTTTGACGCCATCAACAAGTTCTTTTTCATTCAGGAAATGATTGTACCGGGCTCAGTCTACTGGAACCTCGCTGTCGGGCGTGAGCCGGGTGCCGCAGCTGCCGACGAAGAAGGTATGAACACCATGCGCGTGCTTGGGCAGAACATGGCGTGGCTGATGAAGAAGCTGCAGGCCTGACCTGCAGTCCGCCGCCCGGGCAGTTAAGTTGTTGACCGGGTTGGCAAAACTTGTTATTCTGAGGCAGCAATAATAAAGGCGGCAGGTGTGGATACTTCAAGGGAGCGAATACTCAAGGTTCTGTGCGAGCTGGTCGGGCGCAAAGACGCAACTGTTTTTCAGAGCCCCGATATTTTTGAGCGCATGCTGCAGAAAGCAGGCAACCTGGCGCAGTCACCAGAAACAACCGCTTTGCGTGCCGGTCTGCAGGAACGCATACCATGGGAACTGCAGAAGGGCTATGCCGGGCTCGTTTCGCGCTCGCTGATCAATTCTCTGGCAGCCGGAATAGGCCGCAAACACCCTGTTAACCCGGCCCTGGCCGCCTGGGCTGTCGAGTCCTGGGCAATTTCTCTCGGACTGAAGGTCGAAGCCTCACCCGATTCAGTTGCTGAGGTATCGCAGCCTGCAGCTCAATCTGCCGCTACTCCGACTTTAAGTGCCGAAACCATGCGGTTGTTCGAAAAGAACCGCGCCGGTCTCATTTTTGGCACCGATGCCAGCGGTGTTATAAAGGTTTTCAGCGCCTGGTGGCGTCCGCTGCCCGAAGCAGACTGCGCCGGCCTGGCAGCAACTCCAGTTAAATCAGAAAAATCAGGTGAATCGGCCTTTTTTGCCGCCGCGCCCAGAAAGCGGCAGACAGTGGTTAAGTCCGCCGGCGCCGCAACTGCTCAGTCTGTTCCGACTGCAGCATCGCAGTCTGTACAATCGCCTCAGGCCGCGGCGCAACCGGTCAAAGCCAGTGTGCCGCAAAGTGCCGTTCATGGCGGCGCACCCGCAAAACCGGCAACGCAGCAGCCGGCTACCCAGGCAAAATCGCCGGCATCTCAGCCCAGACCAACTCAACCTGCAGCCAGACCGGCAGTTCCTGCTGCCCCGGCTGCGCCGCCCAAGCCGGCCGCGCCGGTGGTTCTCACCGGCAGTGCCGAAGAGCTGGTCGCTCAGGCCAAAACGCTGCTGCCAGGTTATGGCACCCGCGTCGACGTGCCGCTGGCGCTGCAAATGCTGCAGCAGGCGGCCAAACTTGGTTCAATTGTCGCACGCCGCATGATTGGCGAAATCTACCACAAGGGGCTGGGGGTAAAACAGGATTTTGCCACCGCAGCCAATTGGTTCAGACTTGCCGCCGATGCTGGCGATATGCATGCACAGTTTTATCTCGGCACCCTTTACCAGTGTGGTATGGGTGTTGAATTCAGTCTTGAGAAAGCCAACAGCTGGCTGCAGAAAGCGGCGGCTCAGGGGCACAAAGAAGCAAAAACCTTGCTGAAAGAAATTCTGCAGGCCTAGACCTGCCCGGAGGGTAATCGATGCAGGAGCAGGAAAGAATTATAAATCAGACACTGCTGATCTGGTGCGGGGTGGTCATTGTCGAATTTTTTGTTATCGCATATCTGATGCAGTTTCCGCTGCTGGCTTTTGCTGCCTTTATCATGTACTGGCCATGCCGCGCGGCACTCGACTGGCCGGCTCCGGCTGAAAAGCCTGCTGCCGATCCAAAAACCATCACCGAAGGCAGATAATTCATGGAAAAAATCGAATTTCTTGTCGAAACCGGAATTTCATTTTACGCTCCAGACAACGAACTGCGCCTTTCTGACATGCTGCTCGGCAAAAAATGGCATTTCAGAGTGCTGCAGTCACCAAGCTCGGCAATCAGTCTGCAACTTGGTACTGAGCCAATTGTCAATGCCGCTGCCGGGGGCACCGATCTCAAAGATATCGGCGGCCTGTCGGTGTGTTTTGGCGACGCTCTTGCCGCTGCCCTTGGCAAATGGCTGCCTCTGCCTTTCGGCCGCAAAACTGTCGATGGCTGCGGCAGTTCGCGTAGTGTCGACTGGGCGCGAATTTTTCTGCAGCGCCCGCTGCTGCAGCTCGACGACAACATCATCAATTACGCGATTGCCGTAGATACTTCAGTCTGCGCAGATGCCGCCGCCGATGGTAAAGGCGGCACCGGCCTGCTGAGTGAAGACGTCGGCCAGACTTTCATCATCAACCCCGGCAATCTGTCATTCTGGCAGACTCCGGCAATGCTGAACTGGATTAAGAGCGCCCTGCAGAACGTGCCGGCCGAAGGCAGCGAGAAGGTTCCACCCTATGCGGCTTCTCTGGCCGCTTTTATGACACTGATGGATGGCCTGCAGCAGGCCGCCCTGTTGCCTGAAGTAACCATGCTTCGCCCAGAGGGTGAGGCGATCGATGTCAGTCTTGTTCTCGATCTTGGCAACAGCCGGGCCTGTGGTGTTCTCATCGAGCAGATTCCCGGGCGGCCGGTCAGTCTCGATGAATGCTGCAAACTCGAAATTCGTGATCTGCAGGAACCCTGCACTGTTTATACCGAGCCTTTCGATACCAGTTTCAAATTTCAGCCGCCGCTTTTCAGCGGTAGCGATTATCAGATTCCGGCCGCCGGCAACCGGTTTGCCTGGCCCGGAATTCTTCGCCTGGGCCATGAAGCGGCCCGCCAGGAACCTTCTGATATCGGTGATACCGGCATGTCGAGCCCGAAACGCTACCTGTGGGATGAACAGCAACGGCATTTTCCGTGGTATTTCAACCTGCCAGGCGACGGGCTGGGCAAAAAAATCGGGGCGCCGTTTCTGAAATATCTCGATGAAAATGGCGTGTTCATGGGCGAAAAGGCAACTCCGCCATTTGAGCCCTGCTATCCGCCAAGTTCACTGATGACCTTTCTGATGACCGAGATTCTCTGTCATGCTTATGCCCAGATCAATTCGTATTCATACCGGCGTTCTCGCGGGCATCGTCAGGCCGGTCGCCGGTTGAAGAATATCGTCATGACGACACCCTGCGGCATGTCATTTCCAGAAAAGAATCTATACCGGCAGCGGGTGGATTCTGCCCTCGATCTGTTTTTTCATGTGACGGGCAGAGACCCCGAAACCAGGCCCGATGTCGAACTGAACCTGGACGAAGCAACCGCTGTTCAGCTCACCTGGCTTTATGGCGAAGTTATGCACCGATTTCTCGGCAATGCCGGCGAAGCGGTTGAAACGCTTGGCCGCTTGCGGGCTGACACGGCCGGCAAAATGGTCAGGGTTGCCAGCATCGATATTGGCGGGGGTACTAGCGATCTGATGATTGCCGAATACCATGCTGACGCGGCGCAGCCGATGCTGATCAGACAGAAAATGCTGTTCTCGGAAGGCTTTTCGATTGCCGGCGACGAAATTGCCAAGCGGGTTATCGAGAAGCTTATTCTCAGACGCATTTTCAGCTGGGCGCAGCAGAAAAACCCCAACATTTCATGGGAAGACTTTCAGATTTTCTTCGGGCCCGGCCGCGGCGGGCGTGACAAGAGTTTCAACGATATGAAAGCTGAACTGTGTCGCCAGCTCTGGATTCCGATGGCACATCGCCACCTTGAATTTGCCGAGCTCGACAGTGAAGACCCTGATATCGAACTCAGTTTCGACCGGTTTTTCCCGAATCGTATGCCGGGTGCCGGGGTGCTCGACTTTTTTGCCGAGCACATGCGTCGCGATTTTGGCTGCGACATAACACTGCCCGAGATTCCGTGGCAGATCTCGCGCCCTAAGGTTAATGCCGTAATCGCCAATGTTCTCGAAAACGTCATGCGTATTTTTGCCGAGGTAATCGCGCAGTTTGACTGCGATACCCTGATTCTTGGCGGTAAGCCGTCATCGCTGCCGATCATCAGAGAAATGCTCGTGCGCCTGATGCCGGTGCAGCCCGCCCGTATAATCGGGTTGAAGGGTTACCCGGTGGGCAGCTGGTATCCGTTTTCGCAGCGGGGCGGCGGTATTGCCGACCCCAAGACCACCTGCGTCATGGGCGGTGCCGTCTGGCTGTTTGCCGAAAAGCTCAACTGTCTCGATGGCATGAGTCTGACCACAGACAGCAGCCTGATTCGCCAGCGCGAGTGCTTTATCGGCACCTTTGCGCGCGAGACGATGAATATCGAACAGTGCCTGTTTCCGACACCGGCTTCCGCTCCGGCGCAGCTGCAGGTGAGCAAAAATGCACTGCTTGGCATTCGCCGCATCGATTCTGAAGTCTGTATGGTTAACCCGTTATGGGAAGTTGTTCTGGATGCTGACTCGCTCAAGGGCAGCGGCCCGTATCTGGTTAAGCTGAACCAGGATAACAACAACCGCGAGTGTCTTGCGGTCGCCGAGCTTCTTGATGCGAAGGGGACAAAATGTAATCAGAAAAGTGCCCAGCTGCGTCTGCGCACCATGGTTTCAGACCAGTATTGGCTCGATACGGGCTGTTTCGATCTTTAAGAGGGGGAGTTAGAAAATGAGCGAAACTAACGAATTGTTTCCTTTTCCGACGGTCGCTGAAGATGAGAAGAAAGCGGCTGGCGGCGTCGAACTGCCTGCTTTCCCGGTCGTTGGCGAACCTCCTCTTGGTGATGATGAACTGCGCGATCTGCGTGGCATGCTCAAGGCCTACCGTGCCGGCAGAAGTGTCGCCGCAGATGCGGGTCAGCAGAGTGTGGCTCTCGCAGAAGACCTGCCGGTAATACCAGATGTTGCTGTCGCAGATTCTGCTGTACCGGCCGCAGCTGCTTCAATGCCGGCTGCAACCGCAGGCGGCCTGCGCCCGGATTCTTTTTGGGCACAGTTCAGGCTGTCTGAACCGACTGAAGCAGAGGCGCTCGCTGCTTTCAAGGAAATCTACGGCGAGATAACCGGTTCAGACGATCAGGCGCGGGTTATCTGGGCTATGGCCGGCGTTTTTCCGATTAAAAAGTTTCTGAGAATCGGAACGCCTGAACAGAAACTGTTTGTGCTCAATGTGCTTGGTGACAGATTTCTGCAGAGCCTGGCAGGTTTTGCCCACCCGGCGCGAAAAAAGCTGCTGAAGGCGGTTTCGCGGTTTCTTTCGGGTATATCTGAAGTTCACTCTTTTTTGAGTATGGAAGGCGAGCCCTTCAACCCGCAGTATCACGAACGTATTGCCGGCTCTTCGACCTCTGGCCGGCAGATTCGCGAAATGCACGGTTTTATTGTGGTACTGCGCGAGGGCAATCGCGTCGTTCGCCTCGGGCAGGTGCTGACATGAGCAGGGTAATTAACGGAGGCTTGGCATGGGAATAATCGCCAGAACTTTAACCAAAGGCTTTCGCACCAGTTTTTTCCGCAATCAGCCGGTGCACCAGTTTTATGGGCATCTGCAGGCGGTTCTGCGTGAGATCGCCCCGGGCGGTGAGCTCGACAACTTTTTTGCCCGCCCCGAAAATGTGGTTGACGGCCAGGCTCAGCCTGGTGAAATAGAATGGTCAACCGCCATTGAGGGCGAAAAGACCATGTTCAAAGATCTGCCGGCTGAACGGCAGCAGGCGGTTGCCGATCAGATCGGGCGCTCGCTTGACCGTATCAGAAAATATGCCGAAGAGAAGCAGGGTCGCACGGGCAAAGAGAAGGATTATGCCGAATATCTCAAGTCTGTAGCCGTTTCGCCCGATATGAACCAGATTTTTATCGTTAAAAACCAGCCGGTGCTCGTTCACTGGGGCTTTATCAACGAAGACGGCAACCACCCGGGAAAAGGCATTTATGCCGGCTGGGATGACTTTATTGCCGAAATTCAGCGCAAGGCCGGCAAAAAAACAGCCGATCAGTCGCAACCGCAGCCTCAGCCAGTGGTTTTGCCACCAGAGCCCCCGCCTTACCCCGAGTCACAGCCGGTAAAAGAACCGGAAAAAGCAGCGGCAGCCGCTGCAGTGGCAACCGCGGCCGCACCGGCCAAGACGGCAGAATCTGCGAAACCGCCGGTGGCAAAAAAGCCGGAAACGACCCCTGCGGCAGAAGAAAAAGAAAAGCGTATGCTCGCCTGCGGGCTGGGTGCTTACCGCTGGGTTAAATGGCTGGCGATAATTCTTGCGATCATTATTCTGCTGCTTCTGCTGTTGCGCCTGGTGCCGCCGCCGCAGTCAGCCTTCCCGCAACTGCCGCCGGGCATCGGCGGTATGGGCGGAAGTGGTGGTGGCGGTGGTCTTGGTGACCTCAGCGACCTGCTTGGTGGTGGAGGCGGCGGTGGCGGAGGTGGTTTGCCCGGCCTCGGAAAAGGTAATGGCGCGCCCGGCGGTAACAAGGGCGGCCAGGCCCCTGCGCCCGGTTCTACCTGCCCGACCTGCGGTCATCATGTACCGGAGAGCGGCGGCCAGTCGACCGGTCATAATCAGGGCGGTTCAAATTCAGGGCATAACAATGAGCAGGGCCAGACTGCGCCTGCTCCGGCCGGAACTCCGGCACCGGGCGGGCCGCCCGCTGCAGAAGCTGTCAAACCAGGAGATGCAAAATGAATCAGAGTAAAATGCGCCCCGAAGAGCAGCAGATTGTCACCATGTCAGATCAGCTGACCGAGCTGCTTAACTGCAGCTCGGGCTGGGCTGCCGGCTATCTTAAAGACGCGGCCATCAGAAAGTTCATGGATAAAATCCTGCATGAAAAGCAGGTGACGGTGCGTCGTATCAAAGAATCGGCGCAACGACCGGTTGCTCTTGGCGTCTTCGGAGCCAGCCAGTGCGGCAAATCATACCTGACCTCTGAGCTGGTGCGGGGCGGCGAAGCTTCCCTTTCGGTGCTTCTCAACGGGCTCAACCAGAACCCGGCCGGGCGCGATTACCTCGAAGAGATCAATCCGGCCGGTGGTCGCGAAAGCACGGCCCTGGTCACCCGCTTCACCACCAGGCCATATCGCACGGTGCAGGGCTGTTCGGCATTTCTGCGGCTGCTGACGATCACCGATCTGATCAAGATTTTTCTCAACGGGTTTCTGTTCGAATGTCAGTCTGATTTTGTGCCGACTGCCGATGAGCTGCAGAAACTGCGCTATTCGTTCAGAGGTGTTTCCGGGCGGTCTGGTGGGCCAGGTCTGCTTACCGAAGCCGATGTATGGGACCTGCAGGATTATGCACGGCGCCATTTTCACAATCAGTTTCTGCGCATGCTCGAAGATATCAACTACTGGGGCATTCTCAATGACGAAATCAGGCTGTTGCCGGCAGACCAGCAGATCAGCTATCTTGAATGGCTCTGGGGCCGTTTTCCGAAGATAACCGAGTTGTTCCGCTTTTTGCAGAAGGAACTGGGAAATCTTGGCGGCGAAGTTGTCGGCATTTATGATGACTCTCTGTTGCCGCGCACCAACAGCATAATCGATGTTCAGCGTCTGTCGCAGCTGATGAAGGTGGGCAACCGAAAAGTGGCTTTGGCACTAAACAGCGGTGGGCAGGTGTCGATGGATTCATCGACGCTTTGTGCCCTGACCGCCGAACTGATTCTGCAGACTGCTTCGGCCTCTGATGAGTCGCTGCTGCGCCGGTTCGACGTGCTCGATTTTCCCGGTGCACGTGCCCGTGCTCAGGTTTTTGATCAGCAGCGCCTGACGAAAGACCATGAGGCGCTGGTTGAGGTATATCTGCGCGGCAAGGTCGCCTATCTTTTCGACCGCTATTCTGATGACCGTGATGTTACCGCTCTGCTGCTCTGCCAGGAAGGCGGCCCACAGGAAGCCAAATCGCTGCCATACATGGTCAACAAATGGGTCGAATGGAGCCAGGGCAAGGAACCGGCGCAGCGCAAAGGCAAAACGCCGCTGCTGTTTCACGTGTTTACCAAATTCGATATGGACCTGGTGCGCAAGCGCGGCGAAGACCCTTCAGTGCGCTGGGACAGCCGTCTGAAAACAAATTTTGCTGATTTTATGGGCCGGGCCGGCAGCTGGGTAACCGAGTGGGAAGAAGGGCGTGCTTTTCAAAACTGCTACTGGGTGCGCAACCCAGGTGTGCAGCAGACGGTCTTTGGCCGTGACAAAGACGGTAAAGAATTCGTCAGAGATGAAGATCAGTTAGCAGAGATCATGGCGCAGTATTTAGGCAACGAGAACGTGCAGCGGCATTTTGCCGACGCGAAAGAGGCATGGAATCGGGCGGCAGCGCCAGGGCAATCAGGTATTCAGTATCTGGTCGAGCGTCTTAAAGCCGGTATAGAAACCGATGCCAAGGTTAAGCAGCTGCAGGCGAATCTCAGGCAGATTTTCGCCGAGCTTAAAACACATCTGCAGCCGTATTTTATTGGCGACGACATTTCGCATGCGCGAAAAATGGCCGAAGAACGAGCGAAAAAACTGCTGCTGACACTGGGTAAAGGCATGGCCACCCGCTATTCTTTACCGCGCATTCTTGATCTCGACCGGTTCTCGATTTCTGACAAGACGGTCGGTATGATTTTTGACTCGGTTGTAAACCCGATGGAAAGCGAAGAGGGTGAAGCGGCCGAGCCTTCACTGGTTGCTGCCGAAACCTCGGTTTTCGATGAATCGATTTTTTCGGTCGGCGAACCGGCAGCACCGGCTGCCGAAGCGGCCGCACCTAAAAAGGCCGTGGTGCGCAAAGGCGAAGTGTTTGCCCAGGCGGTGATGAACCGCTGGCAGGCGCAGCTGGCTTATTTGAGTCAGGATGCTGAATTTCAGGAACTGACCGGTTTGCCGGCCGAGTGGTTTGCCGAAACGACGCAGGAACTGATCAAAGGTGCTTCACGCCTCAAGATTGAGTCTGCGATTGCCGGTGAGAGTGATCAGGTCTTCAATGCCCCGAACCCGGGTCGCTTTCTGCGCAAGGCTTCTGCCAGGGCGGCAACGGCGCTGAACCGTTACATCACCTGTCTTGGCCAGGAAATGAAAGAAATGCAGGTGCCCTCTGGCCCGCCAAAGGCGACGCTTTCGGCACGGGCTTACCCCGGCCTGGCAATTTACCAGCACTGGACCAACTCGCTGCTGCAGCTCTTCAAAGATAACGTCGCCGAAGCCTCTGCTGATGACGAAGCCAGCAACCGCGAACTCGAAAAAATCCTCAAAGCCCCCTTCGCTTGAGGGCGCGTGCACTGGTTGAATTCTGGCAGGAAGTGTATGAAAATCTGGCAGAATTTGTCGTGCCCCTGCCGTTGCGCCCTTTCAGATAGCCTGAATCGCAGATTTTTCAGGGTATTGTGCATTGGCATGAATTTTGCTAAAATGCGGTGCGCATATACATGCAGAAATTTACCGGTTAAGGTTAGACGAACGAGGCAAATAAGATGTTGATAGCAAAGGTTAAACGGGGGATCGCAAAAATTCGCAGGCTCGTGTCAATGCAGCGTTTTCTTTCAGCCTGCAGCAGTGCAGAAGTTTCTGAAAACACGGTTCGTGATCTTGGCCCCTTTTTGCAATTTCCGCTGAATTCGGTTATGCTTAAGGCCAGACGAAGTTCCCTCAAAAACCGGGAACACTGCAGCTGACCTCTGAGAGACCCGATCGGCAGAGCGGCTTAATTTTAAAGCTGGTGGAACAACATGAAGAAGCTTACCCTGATCATGCCGTCGATTGGGCGCAAACCCGGCCAGAAATATATTGCCACCTGGCAGATGGAACCCCTGGTTCTTGCTGTTCTTGCATCTCTTACCCCTGATGACTGGCAGATCACGATTCAGGATGACCGCATCGAGCCTATCGATCCTGACGTTCCGGCCGATCTTGTCGGTATCACCGTCGAAACCTATACTGCCAGACGCGCCTATCAGATCGCCGCTGCCTACCAGAAACGCGGCGTAAAGGTGGTCATGGGCGGTTACCATGCCAGCCTCTGCCCTGACGAAGTCGAAAAGCACGCTGACGCGATCGTGGTCGGGCCAGCCGAGGGAGTCTGGTCCGGAGTGCTTGCCGATGCGGCTGCCGGCCGCCTGCAGAAACGCTATAATGGCTCGTTTGATTTTCCGTGGCGCGGTGTTTTCCCGAAACGTGAAGTTTATGCCGACAAAAAATACCTGCCGCTGGCGCTTGTCGAGTTTTCACGCGGCTGTTCGCACCATTGCTCTTTCTGCTCGATCACGGTTTTTGCAAAAGGGCGCCACTATTTCAGACCACCCGAAGAAGTCGCCGAAGAAATCAGGCGCACCGGCCAGAAAATCGTTTTTCTCATCGATGACAACATTGCCGCCAACCCCGAAGCGGTTTTTGCTTTGTGCCGGGCCTTGCAGCCCCTGAATGTGAAATGGGTCACCCAGATCAGCGTCGAAGCCGCCGCCGACCCGGCTTTGGTCAAGGCGATGGCTGATGCCGGCTGTGTCGGGGTTCTGATCGGGTTTGAATCGCTTCGCTCTGACCTTCTCAACACGCTGAACAAGAAGAGCAATGAATCGGTCGAGCTCTACGAACGTTCGCTGGCACTGCTTAAGCAGAATCATATCTGCGTTTATGCTACCTTCCTTTTCGGGGTAGACGGCGACGATGTCAGTTCTTTCCCGCGCACCCTCAAATTCGCCATGAAGCATCAATTCTTTCTCGTGGCCTTCAATCATCTCGTGCCTTTCCCCGGCACGCCGCTCTATGCGAAGCTGGCAGGGCAGGGGCGCATGATTTCTGACGCCTGGTGGCTCGAAGAGAGTTTTCGCTTCGGTCAGGTACCATACCGGCCGCAGATGCTGCCGCCTGACGAGCTTGCCGAAACCTGCCGCCACTACCGGCGCAAATTTTACTCGACGAAGTCGATCATCAGACGCGCTCTGGCGCCAATGACCAATATGCAGAGTCTTTCGACTCTGGCGCTGTTTCTGACTCAGAATTATTACGGCCGCCGCGAGGTCGACGAAAAATTCGGCATTCCGCTCGGGCTGCCCGAAGAAAACCACCTGCTGGCTGATTTTAAAAGGTGATGCGCAAGTCGCCCGGGCCGGTCGAAAAATTTACCTTCGCTTCTGACCGTGCAGATGCAGAGCTTTTGTCCGAGCTTGCCGGTCTCGATGCTCAAATTCGCGATCTTGGCCGTATCTGCCAGATGCCGGCCAGTTTCATCGGTCTCGATTACCAGACCGAACCCTCTTTTTTTACCGCTCTAAACGCATTCGGAAACCTGCATGACCTTGTTCTCATTCAGCCGCGAGGCTTTGCAACGCTGGCCGGTCTCGGCATCAGGTCGGTGCGCCGGGCATATCTCGGCGGGCAGGCGGCCGACATCGGGTATCTGCATCATCTGCGGTTCCACCCAGATATTAGAGGTGGGTCGTTTTTGCTGCGGGGTTATCGGGCCTTTCGCGAAATATTTGCTGACCGGCCTCTGCCGGTGACTCTTACTTCAATTCTCGAAGAAAATCACTATGCCCGCCAGTTGCTCGAAGCTGAACGCGCTGGTGGTGGCATGCCGGTTTATCAGCAGGTCTCACGCTATCTGACGGCCCTTATTCCTTTGTCTGGCCCTGGTCGCCGCTGGCCGCAGAAATACCGTTCGCAGCAACCGGGCACGTTTGCGCACCGCATGCTGCAGAACAGCGATCTGCCAGCGCTGGTGGCCTTGTTTGCGCGTGCCGGGCACCGCAATGAGGGCGCGCCTTATGTTGATCGAATCGAATCTGACGGTAGTCTGCGCGGTTTTTTCGGTTTGAAAATTGAGGACATGATCGGGGTTTTTGCCGGTGACGAACTGGTCGGGGCGATCGGGATCTGGAACCAGCAGCATTACCGGCAGATCGTCGTGCATCACCTTTGTCGACCTCTTGCGCTGGCGCAGAGGCTCTGGCGGTCTATCGAAATGCTGGCGGGGCGTTGTCCGGTTCCCGGAGTCGGAGGGCGCGTAGACTTTGTGCTGCTCGACCCCTGGGCGGCCGAGCCTGGCCTCGAAAGCATGGTGATGCCGGTTCTGATCAGAGCGGTCTGCGAGGAAGCGAAAAAGCGGGGTGCCATGTTCGCGGCACTTGGCATGGCCGAAAAATTTCCGGCGCTGGCGGCGATAAATAGTGTATTTTTTCTGCCGTACTGGAGTATCATATATCAGGTATTCTGGCCGGAAACCGGCAAACATGAATTTGCCGGCCGACCTTTGCATCTTGCCAATCTTGGGGCCCTATGACCAGCGACAATTTACCAGGCAGAACCCTGTATGGCCGCACTCAGACTGTTCAGCAGCTCGATACTGCTGTAAAAGAAGCCATGTTCGCTCTGATGTCAGAATTTTATGAGGTCGAAAAGGCTCCTTTTTTAGCTGATCTGGCGCGCAAAAATACTGTAATACTGCTTGAAGACGGACAGAAAAAGCTGCGTGGCTTCACTTCGGTCGCCATTTACGACCTGTGCGCCGACAAAGATGAATTCAGAGTGCTTTTCAGCGGTGACACAATCATACACCCCGATTTCTGGGGCAGCCTTGAACTGCCGCGAGTCTGGGGCCGCTTTATGTATGAAACACTGCAGGCATCCGGCGACAAACCGCTCTACTGGTTTCTAATTTCGAGTGGTTACCGAACTTACCGGTTTCTGCCGGCTTATTTCAATGAATTTTTTCCATGTTTTGACCGCGAAACACCGGCGGCAATGCAAAATATTCTCGATCTGGCCGCCCGGAAGCTTTTTGCCGAAGATTACAACCCCGATACCGGTATTGTCAGGCTGAAGAATCCGACGCCGCTGCGGGCCGGCATCAGCGAACCGGCACAGGAACGCCTGCAGAATCAGCACATCGCTTTTTTCCTGCAGAAGAACCCCGGTCACGATGCCGGTGATGAGCTCGCCTGCATTACCCGTCTCAGCTGGGAAAACTTCAAACCATTTGTTAAAAGGCTTTTGAAGAGCTGATGACAGGTTTCAGACTTGCAACGGGCCTGGTTCAGGGTATCTGGATGGGCACCTGCCTTGGTGGCGCAATGGAATTCAGGCGTGCTGCCAACAGCAGTCTTGCCAGGGTGCAAAACCGGGTTTTGCTTGAACTGCTGCAGAATGCCATTCAGACCGACTTTGGCCGCCAGCATGATTTTGCCACGATCGGCAACGCAGACGAGTTCTGCGCCAGAGTCAAAGTGCACGATTATGACGATCTCAAGCCATATATCGATCTTATCGCCGCCGGTAAGGAGCGTGTTCTGACCGGTGACCAGGTGAGAATGTTCGAAGAGACGAGCGGCACTTCGGGCCCGAATCGGCTGATTCCTTATACTGCCGGTCTGCAGAGGGCTTTCAACCGGGCTCTGCACCCATGGCTCTTCGACCTGTTTTCTCATTTCGGCAGTCTCTGGGGTGGCCCGGCCTACTGGGTGGTTTCGCCAAGAACGTCTGAGAAAAGAATGACCGCCGGCGGTGTGCCAATTGGCTTCGCCGCCGATTCAGATTATTTTGGTGCCTGGGCAAAGCCGCTGATCGGCCTGGTGACTGTGGTTCCTGAAGAAGCTTCCAGTCTCAGCAATCCGGCCGTCTGGAAATACGTAACCTTGCTTTGCCTGCTGCGCCACTCGCAGATGCGCCTGATTTCTCTCTGGAACCCGACGCTTTTTACGGCGCTGTTCTCACAATGCGGCGAATGGCTTGCATCGCTCGCCGATGATCTCGAAAACGGCACCTGTCGCCCGGCTTTTTTATCTGCGTCTGAACTGAATGACCCGGCTCTGCTGCTGTATGTGGGCAAGCCTTTGCCTGGCCGCGGAAAAGCTCTTGTCGAAGCATTCAGATTGTTTGAAAATGGTGACCGCGTCGGTTTTACCCGGCAGCTCTGGCCGAAGTTGGCATTGATTTCGAGCTGGTCGGAGGCAGAAGCCGGCGCCGGGGCTGAATATCTGCGCAGCTTTTTCCCTGACGCGGCATTTCAGACAAAGGGGCTGCTGGCGACTGAGGGCCCGGTAACCATACCGATGGTCGGGGCACCGGCACCGGTTCTCGCTGCAAGGTCGGCATTCTTTGAATTTGAAGAGGGTGAGACCGGCGTGGGCGCAATCAGACTGGCGCATGAGCTGGTAAGCGGGCAGCGCTACCGGGTGCTGATGACCACTGCCGGCGGTCTCTACCGTTATCGCCTGCATGACATTATTGAAATGCGCGGCTGGTGGCGGAATCTGCCCTGTCTGGCCTTTGTCGGCAAAGAAGCTTTCGTATCTGATCTGGTTGGCGAAAAGCTCAGTTCGGCTCAGGTAAAAGAGGTCGTTGCCCGGCTTGCGGCAGACTTTGCCGGCAGCTGGCTGGCGCCAGAAAAGCCTGAATTGCCGGCATTGCCGTATTATTGTCTCTTTCTTGCCGGTGCCGCAGGGGCTTGTAAGATCACAGATGCTGACTGTCGGCAGCTCGCCGGGAGTATCGATGCTGCTTTCTGTGAGAATATTCATTACCGCTGGGCCCGTGAAGCCGGGCAGCTCGCTCCCCTCAAGGT
>ENA-UOWO01004464-UOWO01004464.1-activated-sludge-metagenome-genome-assembly--contig:-NODE-4464-length-15446-cov-10.627964_pt1 | contig 15446 bp, 13 predicted proteins | sample MGYA00238148_ERZ761564 | MGnify/ENA primary metagenome ERZ761564 (study PRJEB28885, sample SAMN05720194) | activated sludge metagenome | isolation source: Anaerobic digester | place: USA...
TATTCATCCGTTTCATCCGTTTCATCCGTTTTCAATCCTGCCGCTTTGGTTTAATAAGGAGGATTAAAAGCGAAAAATCCGCGAGATGACCAGCAGCGTTACCGTCAAAACCATTTACCACTGCTCCTTGGAACGAGCTTTTAAAGCCCCGATGCTTTGTGACATATCTAAAGTACACACAGGCTTTGGCATCATGCCCAAAGTGACCCATTGCACGGAAGATGAAAACTGGGGCCAAGCCGGTAGCAGCAAAAAGGTATTTGTAGCACCCTCCCTCAGCCAGGCTGGCGGCGAAGCTTCGATGGATCGGGTGATTGAACGCATCGAAAACCAGTACTGGAAAATTGAGGTGAGCGAGTTCAAATCCTGGATGTTGGGCTTTTCAAAATTTGTAGGGGAGTGGCGGACGACGGAACTGGAACCCAAGCAAATTTTGATCGAATACACCTACACCATGCACGCTGAGGTGATGTGGCTGTATCCACTGAACTGGTTGTTTACAAAGACTTTCTGGCGGGTGTATATGCACAGGGTGCTGGAAAATGTAAGGGTGATGGCCGAAGGGGAGGAAGCGTTTATGTACGCGTGAAGAGGATTTATTCTCCGCAGTTGGTTTTACAGATCACCTTTTTCGCCCTCAATCCATCTTTCCAGCATAACTCTTTCAGATGGTGACTGGTGTGTGCCGCCTGCCAAAATATCCAGAAACTTATCCCAAAGATTTTTTTCTTCTTTAAATTCTTTTTTATAATCCACCAGTGCTTGATAATACTCATTTTGGTACTTCAGCGCTTCTTCATAAGTAAAATTCACTGGAATGTGATCTACAATCATTTGGGTAATTGCATTCAATTCTTCGGGGGTGTATCGTTCAATCAATTGCAACAATACCTTGCATGACCCCACATGGGTAACGAGGGATTCCACCAGTGGCGTTTGAAGTGTTGCAAATTCCTTTTCCCATTGTGGGTGAACTGCTTCTGGCAATAAGGTCAATGCTGTATTGGCAGCATTTTTAGCATTGTCTGTAAATGCAGTTACATGTACAGTCAGTTGCGTCCATAAGCTCAGTGAATCGTTTTTCTCTTTTCGGGCTATATTTTCTTTTGCCGCAGTAAGGGTATCATTGATGCCGCTGATTGCATTATTCATTTCCTGTACAATCGCTTTCCACCGGGTTGTTGCTTCTGGAGAAGTGGTGGCTTCAATGATTAACAAGCCATCTCTATTCAATTCATCCAGTTCACTTTCAATTTTCAGCAATTCGGCATAATCTTTTTCCAGCGTGTCTGTAAATTTTTTTACAGACAATAGTGCGCTCAGTCCAGGGTCAGGACTTTTGGTGTGGCTACTTGCTGCTGTTTCATTATCCGTAGTTTCCAGGATAGTGTGTTCCTTTAATGCGTCCATCTTCAATAGTTTTGACAATGATTTTACCACACAAAGGTTTGTCATTTAGCCACAATAAGCGTTACATAATCTGATAAATAAGTTGTAGGATTCACACATTAATTACCCACCAAAGCATTGTAAATCGTCGTCAAAGCCAGCACCAAAAACAAAAGGCTGAGGATATAATTGATGTTGCGGGCGATAAACTGGACCCTTTGTTGGATGACCCTGGCAAAGGAAACATACAACATAAAGAGCGAAAAAGCGCCTGCCATGGCGCCGAGGGCAAACAACCAGTTGTGGGGCGCCAGGGTTTCCAATACCCCCTTCGCCTCCAGGATGGTGGAATAGCCCAGGAAAAAGGGAATCGCCAGCATGTTCATCCAGGCCATGGTAAAGCCCGCCCAATAACTTTGAGTCCCACTTTCCTTCAGCTTAATTTGCACTTTTCTGCGCGCCTGTCGGTAAAAGGAATACGCCAATAGCAGGAATGCAGCGATGGCCGCATACGTCAGGTAGCGGATCAACTCCGGGTTTTTGGCCAGAAACTTGGCGAAGGTCACCGCGATCAAAGCTTGAACGAAGATGACACTCGATGCGCCCAGCACAAAGCGCAAAGCCTGTAGGCGTGGGTGTTCCAGACTGATCTTCAGCGCGGTCATGTTGAGCATGCCCGGAGGACTAAAGCCCAAAAAGGCTACTAAAATGGCCAAAAATACGGTTTGCAGCTGTTCCATATGGATTTTTTACCAAAAATAGGGCGGGGGAGCGTAAGGTAGAGTGAGGGAGGTCACAGAGGGGTGAATCGGGCTCTGTCCTTACGGTTGCTTTTTATCAAAAATCACGTTGGTCATTGAGTCCTATTTTGATGAAATTGTTTTCCTGCATGATTGCCAACGTGCTTATTGCACAATCAAGGTGCGCCGTTGGACCGTATGCGCAGAAAAATAACCCAGGCATGCGCCCCCAAAATTATTGTCAGGATTGGCTGGTACACTCGCATTAGGGCCATTTCCATTGGATGCATCCAGGGCTAAGAAGTATTTATAGGTGGCGCGATCAATATTCCGCATTTCAACCGTGATGGTATCGGGCTGGCTAATGGATTCATCACTTTTACGCGCATTAATTTCAACTGCTCCCAATACTGGTGCCACTCAGCGTGAATTTTGCGGCATTTTGAGCAAAGGCGATGCTGGTCCAGCATAGCAAGAGAAATGCTAGAATGTTTTTCATGATAAAAGATGTTGGTTGCTTGGTTTGAGAACTAGTCTTGAGCCTGGGATGGGTTATATGACGTTGATCACTACATTGCCCTTTTTGCGGAAAGACTCTGCGTAGGTGTGTGCTTCCCTGATTTGTTCAAGCGGGTATTTTCGGTCGATAACTGGCACTAATTTTCCGGCTTCGAGGAGCCCTTTCAAAACCTCTAAATCATCAGGAGCAGACTTAGGTGATCCTGTTACGGATACGTATTTTCCGCCAGGTTTTAACAAATGTCTTGATGCGGATTTGGATGTTTTTCCCACTGCATCCAAAATAATATTGAAGCGTTGCTCGCTTGCCGTGAAATCCTCTTTTTTATAATCAATGACCTGCTTTGCGCCCAGTTGTGCCACCATGTCCACATTGGAAGTGCTGCAAACAGCCGTGACCTCTGCCCCAAATGCACGGGCGATTTGAACCGCAAAAGTCCCCACACTTCCCGATGCGCCGTAGATCAAGACTTGGTCGCCCGCTTTGATGCCCGCTTGTTTGAGCAGGCGCAATGCCGTGAGGCCTCCGATTGGGACCGCAGCTGCCTCTTCGAAGGATAGTTTGGATGGTTTTAAAGCAATTAACTCATTTTCAGGTAAGCAGGTGTATTCAGCGTATCCTCCAAATCGAAGTCCGCAGGAGGCAAAAACAGGATCCCCTGGTTTTAGGGAGGTCACTTTTTCTCCGACGGCTTCAACGACTCCGGCCAGTTCAAAGCCCAGGATGTTCACTCTTTTGGGCTTAAAAAGGCCGTTAAAAATCCTGGCCAAAAAAGGGTCTGCTTTGCGCAAACGCCAGTCTCCCGCGGTTACTGTAGTTGCATGAATTTTAATCAGCACCTCGTTTTTTTTAGGGCTTGGCTTTGGAACATCGGTTAATTCCAAAACATCTGGAGCACCATATTTTTTATAAACAACAGCTTTCATAATCCTAGAAAATTGATGTGAAAATTTGAGTCGAATAGATGCTAAAGAGACATATAGGCCACTTTATTAAATCCTCTGATGATGAGCCAGCCGGCCAGTACCATTTCGTAAATGGCAATGGGAAGGGCCAGGAAAATAATGGAAGAAGAAAAGTGTGGGATATACCCAGAAATTTCCAGAACGGCTGCCAGTAAGATCAGGACAGCGCCTATTATGCCAAAAATGGCTAGTTTTTTAGGTAAAATTTGGGACAGGTAAAATATGCTGGAGTAGATCAAAGTATTTACCCCAAGCATAAAATGAGGGCCAAGAATAAAGGCCCAACTATATGCCTGTTTCAGAAAACCGGCAATGCTCTGCGTCGACAACTTTGTTTCGGTAGTCATATTTAAAGCTTCCTTACTCAGCGTCATGATGGTGAGCATGCTGAGTAATCCGATCAAAATAAATACAACTTCAAGTAGTCGGAACAAGGCATAGCCAAGTCCCCAGCTTTCGCTGTAACGCTTCAGGCGAGGATAGAGCATAATTCCAGTACCAATATTGGAGATAGCCAGGATCAGCTCAAAGAAAGCACCCAATGCAATTTGCGTGGAAGCAGCATAGGCATTGTCAAGACTATCCGCGCCGTTCAAAACCGGACTATAGAACTGTTGCCCGATGATGGCAGAAGTCGTGGCGGCGATAAAAAAAGCGCCAGTGATTTTTTCGTTTCTTCTGATGGACGTATTCATGCTAAAAAGTTTAATTTGACCTTGCTTAAGCAATGGCAAACAAGTATCACCTTCCGGAGAATGCTACATTCCCGGACAGTGTAGTTTGATGAAAAAATTGGATTGAAAAGCCTCAAGAGGTCTTTGATGACACAAAGATCCCCTGGATTTAAAAGATGTACAATACTGATTTATCAGTAGCCCTATTCCAGTAGGCCAAATCTGGAAGCAAAATTCACCGCCTCGAAGGAGTTGTTGGCGCCCAGTTTTTCTAAAAACCGTTGCCGATGGGTATTTACGGTATGTAAACTAATCGATAGTTTTGAAGATATTTCCTTGCTTAACAAGCCTACTTTTACCAACCTTAAAATTTCGAGCTCTCTTTTGGTCAACTCAATTTGTACTTTCTGGGGAACATCCAATGGAATGAATTGTCCGGTTTTAAAATTCAACAATTGACCTTTACTGCTGCTCTCTTCATCCTGATTAGAGGATACATCTACTACGCCCAACATGAGCCACAACTGTCCTCTTTTGTCCAGTTCTACCATCTGATATTGCTCAATGAGTCGGGTATATTTACCTTGGGCATTGAGCATTCTGTACTCAATTACCATTTTGTGGTTCAATTTGTCTTCACTTGAAAAAGCATTGAAAATTTTAAAAACAGAAACACTCAATGAACTTAAATTCAAAGCATCCTCAGGATGCATTTTGTCGATGTAAAATTGCTGCCCGATATGCTCATAGTCAGATCGTGCATAGCCCAACAATTGCCCAAAATTGGAAGAATAAAACAGCACCTGGCGCTTATGGATATCAAATAGGCTAAACCCGGAATTTCCAATACTAGCTAAGGTTTGTAACACACGGATATGCTTATCTACTAAGGTATAGTCCAAATCCTTTTCATCATATCTATATTCCATCAGGAACTTGAAAAAGATATCCTTAACACTGTCTTGTTCCTTCATGAGCAAGAAAATTTAGAACAGCACTAACGGCGATGTAATGCTTGGAAACAACTTCACCTTAAATTTTTTTCAAGTTTACAAAAAAAATATCAAACGAAAAATATCAAAATACTTTTGTTTGATTTCCCCAGCTTTTTTACTTTTGTTCCCCCGGCACTATACCCCGCACGGGGTATAACACTAGCGCCCGACAACAAAACACCAAAAATCGATGAGTACGACCAAACACCTCGAATTGATCGCCCAAGCGACGGGCATTGGATTGGGAAAAGTAAAAAGCACCATTCAACTCCTGGATGAGGGGTCTACCATTCCCTTCATTGCCCGTTACCGCAAGGAAGCAACCGGAGAGCTGGACGAAGTGCAAATTGCCGATATTCAACGCGAACATAAGAAGTTTGATGAATTGGAAAAACGCAAGGAGAGTGTCCTTGGCTCCATTGCCGAGCAAGGCAAGCTCACTGACGACTTGCGCAAACGCATCGAAAACTGCTACAACCCTACCGAGCTCGAAGACATCTACCTGCCCTACAAACGCAAGAAAAAAACCCGCGCTTCGGTAGCCCGCGAAAAGGGCCTGGAACCCCTGGCCTTGCGTTTGTTCGAACAACGCGACGCCGATGACCCCGAAATCCTGGCAGGCAAGTACCTTACTGATGATGTCCCCAGCGTAGAAGACGCGCTGGCAGGTGCTCGTGACATCATTGCAGAGATGATCAGCGAAAGTGAAGAAGCCCGTAATCTGTTGCGTCGGGTTTTTTCCAAAACCTCCATCATCCAGTCCAAAGTAGCCCGGGGCAAAGAAAAAGAGGGTGACAAATACAAAGACTATTTCGACTTCTCGGAAGTCCTCAGCAAATGCCCGTCCCATCGTTTATTGGCCATGCGCCGGGGAGAGGAAGAAGGTTTTTTGCGGGTCTTGATTGTACCCGAAGACGAGGAAGACGCCATGTTTCAACTGGACAAACGTTTCCTCAAAGGATTTGGGGCAAGCGCCGAGCAGGTCAAAACCGCTATTCACGATAGCTACGAACGTTTGCTGGCGCCTTCGATCGAAACCGAATTCCGCAACCTTTCCAAAGACAAGGCCGACAAAGAAGCCATCGATGTGTTCACCCAAAATTTGCGTCAACTCCTGTTGGCGGCACCCCTGGGCCAAAAACGCGTAATGGGCCTCGACCCTGGCTTTCGCACTGGCTGCAAACTGGTGGTGCTTGACGACAATGGCAATTTGCTGGAAAACCTGGCCATTTACCCCCATCCTCCCCAATCAGATGAGGCAGGTGCGACGAAAACCATTGCTTTTTTGGTAGACAAACACGGCATCGACGCCATCGCGGTAGGCAACGGTACTGCCGGACGTGAAACCATGGACCTTTGCCGCAGGATCAAGTTCAAGCACGCCGTAGAAGTTTTTATGGTCAACGAGGCAGGGGCTTCGATTTATTCGGCATCGGATGTGGCGCGGGAGGAGTTTCCCGATTATGATGTCACGGTACGCGGTGCCGTTTCCATCGGTCGGCGTTTGATGGATCCATTGGCCGAATTGGTGAAAATTGACCCCAAATCCATCGGGGTAGGGCAGTACCAGCACGATGTGAACCAAAGCCAGCTCAAGGAAAGCCTGGATCAGGTGGTCGAAAGTTGTGTCAACAGCGTGGGGGTTAACCTCAATACGGCCAGCAAACACTTGCTTACGTATGTATCTGGCCTTGGTCCGGTGATCGCCAAAAACATTGTGGAATACCGCGCCCAAAACGGCGCGTTCAATACCCGCAGCGAGCTGAAAAAAGTAGCCCGCCTGGGGGATAAAGCCTTCGAACAATGCGCCGGATTTTTGCGCATTCGGGGCGCGAAAAACCCGCTGGACAACACCGCAGTTCACCCGGAAACCTACCCCATCGTAGAACAAATGGCCAAAGACCTGGCCTGCAAAGTGCAAGACCTGATCAGCAATGGCCCTCTGCGCAAAAAAGTAGAACTCAAGCGCTACGTAACCGACAAAGTGGGTTTACCCACCCTGCAAGACATCATGAAGGAATTGGAAAAACCAGGGCTCGACCCCCGGGGAACCGCCAAGTCCTTCGATTTTGGCAACGTCCATAGCATCGAAGACCTGCGCCCAGGCATGGTTTTACCCGGCATCGTGGAAAATATCACCAATTTCGGGGCCTTCATCGACATTGGCATCAAGGAAAAAGGCCTGGTTCACGTGTCCCAAATGGCCAACCGTTTTGTGAAAAACCCCATGGAGGTGGTGACCCTGCGCCAGGAAGTGAGCGTGCGGATCGTGGAGGTAGACATTGCCCGGAAACGGGTACAATTGTCGATGAAAGATTTGTAAAATGGAGTGTGGGTTTCTAATCTTGTTTTTTTCTCCCGCAGATTTGCAGATCATGTGATCTTTTGAAAAATCTGCGAAATCTGCGGGAGAAAAAAACAAGATTATATCCTGACGAAGCCATCAATTTTTACAGCTCCTTCACAAACTCCCCAAGTTCTTTTCTGCTCCTTGGCGTAGCTTCTCTACTGCGGAACGGCTCGTCCAATACGGCTGCGTCACCCAAGTGACCCAATGCGATCATCACCACAGCTTGTTCGTCCTCGGCTAAATTGAAATCTGTGCTGATTTTTCTTTTATCAAAACCCTCCATCACGTGGCTGTAGATGTTCATGGAAATGGCTTGCAAAAGCAAATTTTGGTTGGCCATACCTGTATCATGTAAGGCATTGATGTTGGGTTGCTGATTGCGGGTATAAGTTGTTTTGGCGTAGCTAAAGACCAGTGCTGCGGCATGTTGTGCCCAAGCGGCATTGCCGGGATTGAGGTAGGACAAGAGTTGTTGAAACCCTTCCTCATTTTGCTTAAGGGCAACGATGTAGCGCCAGGGCTGTTCGTTCAGGGCGCTGGGGGCCCAATTGGCCGCCTCCAGAATGGTATTGATCTCCAGTTGAGTGAGGGCTCGTGGCGAAAAAGCCCGCGCACTCCAACGTTTACGAATCAGATCGGCTACCGGATATTGTGTTTGAGCATGTTTGATGCTAACCATGGTTGTAGATTGAGTGCTGTCTGCACCGTTCAAAAGTGCAGGCAGCGGTTGTTGTGTTTATACATTCATCGGAACTTCCATCAGCAGGAATTCAGCAGCGCTGGTGGCCTGGATGGACAATTGCCCTGTATTCCAAACCCCCAATCCATCGCGGGTACTGAGCAATTGATCGTTGACACTGATGTCACCTTTGAGTACAAAAACATAAACACCGTTACCGGCTTTTTTGATGGAGTACTCGGCAGTATGGCCCTGTTCAAAGTCAGCCAGGTGAAACCAGGCGTCCTGATGAACCCAAACCCCGGCGTCGTCGGGATTGGGGGAAATGATCTGTTGCAATTGATTTTTGCGATCGGCCTTATTCAGGGTAATCTGGTCGTAACGTGGTGCAACATTGCGTTGATTGGGGAACATCCAGATCTGCAAAAACTTGACCAACTGATCTTTATTTTTGTTGTATTCGCTGTGGTACACCCCTGTTCCGGCGCTCATCACCTGGATGTCGCCATTGCGGATGACGGTGGCATTGCCGATGTTGTCCTTATGCTCCAGATCCCCTTCAAGTGGAATGCTGATGATTTCCATGTTGTCGTGAGGGTGGGTGCCAAAACCCATGCCTGCCGCTACGGTATCGTCGTTCAGTACCCGCAACGCCCCAAAGTGCATGCGCTCGGGATTGTAGTAATTGGCAAAACTGAAGGTATGAAATGAATTGAGCCAGCCATGATTGGCGTGCCCACGAGTATCGGCTTTGTGCAAAACGGTATTTGTCATGGTTGTTTTTCTTTGTGGATGAATAAATTTGATGATAAGTGCTGGTTCAATATAATGTCCCAGCACTTACAAAGATCGGGCAATACCAAGGCTAGTAACAATAATGTAGATTAAGAAATGGACTTGTGGTAGATTAAGTGAAGGGGGAAACTATTTGCCTTTGAGCAAGCGAGAACGCATTTTGCTAAAAAACTCGGGGGTAACGCCAATGTACGAGGCAATTTCTTTTTGCGGCAAGGTAGAGACCAATGAAGGATATTTTCTGCAAAAATTTTGATATCGTTCTTCGGCGCTCAAACTCAGGCCGTCCAATACCCGCTGCTGGTAAGCCACGAGGGAGTTTTCGGTAAGAATGCGAAAAAAACGTTCAAATTTAGGAATGTCGTGGTAGAGTTTCTCCTGGTTGATTTTGGACAGTTGGAGTACTTCGGTGACCCCGGGTGCCTGAATATTTAGCGTTCCCGGTTGTTGGGTATACAGGCTGTACATGTCGGCGATCCACCATCCGGGCGGAGCAAAGTTGAGGATGTGCTCAAACCCGTTTTTATCTACCGTGAACCCCTTTAAACAGCCACTGATTACAAAAGTGGTATACCTGCAGATGTTGCCTTCTACCAAAAGGAACTGCTTTGGCTTGAGCGTTCTCCGCTCTAACAGTTCCATGAATGCGTGGGATTCCGGCTCACTCAGTTGGATGTGTTTGGCAATATTTTGTAAAATCAGCTCCATGTGGTAGGTTTAAAACCAGCCACAAAGTTAACAATTAAGGCTTTCCTAGTTGTTTATGCAGCATTAACCCAATGCCACTGGAATAAATTTCTACTTGGCCATTTCCAACGCCCTGGAAAGGAATTTGTCCGAACCAATTGACTTGCAAACTCAATCCTGGACGGAGGTTTTTTTCAAAACCGATGCCCAACTGCGCCAGAGACAACCAATAGTTTTTGTCTTTTGTATTGTGCCATTCATTGACTTGACCATGGGTATAGGTTTTGTAGTAAAACTCATATTCCTCCTTTAAGATGGTCCAGGAAGAAGAGCCGATCATGACAAAAGAATTCCATTTTGGCCGTACGAGCCAGTTATAACGGGCATCAAAACTCCATTGCAACATGTCACAAGTGCCTTCGGTGGAGTAGGGGTAGGCTTTATTGGTCCAAAATCCTTTTGGGGCTACATATTCGCGCTCATCAGCGACGTAGTTTTTGAGCAAATACTGGCCAGATGCCTGGAAAACCAGTCGTTTCCCCAAGCGGTAATCAAACGCAATTCCGGCATTTAACCCATTGGCAGTTCGCCCATTGGCCTTCACCGCTGCAAGGTCTGGGCCGGCGCTGAAACCAAAACCCCAGGTGCTGTTTTTTGCTCGCAGGGGAGGAATATTCTCTTGGAAAGGTGTAAGTGCAAAAGCAAACAATGTTTCCGATTTTGCCGAATCGGATTGCAAGGGTAAATCTGGCCAAGCCTGAGTTACCGTGCTAAAAGCCTCAAAAGCCTCCTGAGCCTTGCCGGAATTGGCCAAAGAATCTGCAAGTAATTTATCAGTAGTGTTAGGCTTAACAGCAAGGCCCTCGTGCGTATTGACAGTGTGCAGATCCTTGGGCACAATGGGTACCGTTGTTTTGTTCAGCTTGTGTTTTTCAACCTGTTTAGGACCTTGCTTTCGGGATGTAAACAAGCGTGAATTATCGGAGGCTACATGGTTTTTGGGGTTTTTTGATGAAACGGCAGCTTCATCTCTTGAAGCGTTATGGTTTTTTTCTTCGGCCAAATTCATAGATTCATGGGCGGCCGATGGGGGCTGCAATACTTTTGGTTTTAGCTCGCCTTTATTTTCTAGCAATTTTTCGTTAGACTCATTGGCAATCGGGCCATTGAATTTTTGACGTTCCGGTGTTGCTGGGGTAGATGTAGCTTGAATGCCCCACATCAAACCTACGCCCAAGGCTATAAACACAGCAAAGAACAGCCAGAACAAACCACGACGGCGCTTGCGCTCTGCATGTGCCAGTTTGTCTTCCATCCGCTCCCAAGCCTGTTCGTTGAATGGGATGTCTGGTTCTTCTGAAGCCCGCTTGTACAAATCATCTACAAAATCCTTCATGGCAAACAAAGTATGAGCTATTGCTGCATTTGCTGTAGTATCAGTTGTCGCAATCGCTCGCGTGCTTTGGACAAATTTGATTTGGAAGTGCCTACCGAAATACCCAATTCCTGGGAAATTTCTTCGTGGGTAAATCCATCCATTACGTATAAATTGAACACAGTGCGATAAGCTGTTGACAGCGATCGCACCAAAGCCATTAGTTCCTGAAACCCGAGTCTAGCCAGTATCTCTTCGGTATCAGGAATATTATATTCAGTGTCCATCAGTGTGCTTATTTTGAGTTTCTGCTTCTTTTTGATGTGGTTGATGGCCGTATTGATCAAAATTCGCCGGAACCAGGGCTTAAACGGCATATCCGGGTCATAGCGTTGGATGTTGAGGAATACCTTTAAAAAGGCATCATTGGCTACCTCGATCGCCTCATCTTCGTTGTCGCAATAGCGCAAGGATACCGACATGGCGTAACCATAGAATTGCCTATACAGCTCTTTCTGGGCAGCGCGCTCCTTGCGACGGCACCCTTTCAGAATGTCAGCCAAATTATGGTTCTCCATATGAGCTCTAGAAGGTTTTATACATCCAGTACAAGCAATGGGGGTAAAACGTTGCCACAGGGGTATAATTTTTAGCATTTTTCTCCCCCTAAAATTATTACTTTTCATTATTTTTCCGAAATAATTCAGCAACACCTAAACATGATCGAAATCATCGAGGCTACCGAATTTCACCATCCGATCATTCGGAGCATTGCCTATCGGACCTGGCCGGATACTTTTGAGTCCATCTTGTCAACGGATCAAATTCTGTACATGCTCGAACAAATGTATAGCCTGGAGGCTTTACGGGAACAAACCCAGGTGAAGGGGCACCAGTTTATTCTGGCCAAAGAGGGTTTGGAATACTTGGGCTTTGCTTCGATTGAAAAAAATTATCAGGATCTGACCCATACCAAAATCCATAAAATCTACATTCTTCCTGAAGCCCAGGGGAAAGGTATCGGGAAAGCACTATTTGAGGAAATGACCCAACGCGCACGTACGGCCAACAATGACAAACTGCTACTCAATGTCAATCGAGACAATAAAGCCACCCATTTCTACGGAAAAATTGGGTTCCAGACCATCGGCACCGAAGACATCGACATTGGCAATGGTTATTTTATGAATGATTACGTCATGGAAAAAATAATTTGCTAATTTGCTAATAATTAACACATCAGCTCATCAGCACATCAGCATATTACCCACATTAACCCATAAACTTATGAAAAAACTATATTCCCTTTTCATCGGCATCGATACCTATCATCCCGAGTCTAAAGTAACCCCTTTGGAAGGTTGCCGCAATGACGTTGCGGCCATGAAAGATTTTTTAAGAGATACTTACGCCAAATCTTTCGATTTGTCGCCGGAAATTACTTTGCTCAACGATCAGGCCACCTACGCCAATATTGTCAAATGTATGGGAACCCATCACCTGGCCAAAGCGGGCAAAGACGATGTGGTTTTGATGTACTACAGCGGCCATGGTACCCAGGAAAAAGCAGCCCCTGAGTTTAAATCTCTTGACCCCACGGGCCTGCAAGAATCCATGGTTTGTTACGATAGTGGCTTGCCCGGTAAGTATTGCCTCGCCGATAAAGAATTGCGGATTTTGTTGAGCATCATTCAACAACAGGGCGCTCACTTGACCCTCATCTTTGATTGTTGTCATTCCGGGACGATTACCCGCAGTCTTGACGATACCAATCAAGGAAAAGTTCGTCAGTTTTATTTTCCGGAAGGAACTCCTGCTAGGCCTTATCAATCTTACCTCGATGGATATTTTGTCAAAAAATTTCCACAGGGGCCGAGCAGCGACCAATTGCCCCTGGCCAGCCACATTTTGATGACGGCTTGTGACCGCCAGGAAAAAGCTTTTGAACTTAAAATCCAGCGGGGGATGTTCTCCTACAATTTGCTAAAGGTTCTGGGAAATGACCCCAACCTTAGCTACGCCGATTTGTACACCCGCTGCCAGGCTTCTATGTTTCGCTCGGTGGAAAAACAACATCCGCAATTTGAAACCATTGCCGGGTTTGATCCCTGGCATAAGTTTTTAAACCTCGGTGAATCTACGCGTGCTGCCCAAGCCACGTACCTCCTCAGCGCCAACGATAAAGACCAGTGGAACCTCAATTGTGGTGCGGTACACGGCCTTTCCACCGAATTGAACAAAATTGCCGAGTTTGAAATTTTGGAACAGGGCACCGGCAAATCGCTCGGCCGGGCGACTACCACTGGTGTAGGGTTTCAGGACAGCACCGTTGTTTTGAGCAACAACCTGGTGCTGGATATGGAACGCTCATACAACGCCAAATTGATCAGTATTCCTGCCGCGCCGTATGCCATCACCCTCAAAACCACCGCGAAAGGAAAAAAACGTTACGATGCTTATGTCAAAGCACTTCAGGCCATCGGGAAGGCTAAGTTTTCTCCTTATTTTGAATTGCTTGAAGGTAAAGTAGGCGGAAAATACCGCGTCGACCTCGATCAGGATGTACTGGAGATCTACAACCAGGAAAACAATACCCTGATCAAACGATTTGGGGGAGACGATGATGACCCAATTTTTGAAGGAGCAACCGACATTTTGGATCAGATCGCAAAATGGGAGAAAAATCTCACCCTCGACAACCGCAATACCCAATTCAATCGCAACGCCTTTAAGATTATCGCCAAACATTCCGATACCGGCCAGGTGCTTACTGGTTTGAGCGACCCTGCCAACCCCAATACGGAAGTCATCAACGTGCAGGTGGCCAAAAACCTGAATGGGAAATACGTATTGCCACTCGATTTGGAACTCAAAAACGCTGCGGGGGGCACCTTGTTCTACAAAGCCCTCTACTTTTCGCGCAAATTCGGCGTAATGTCTTTGAATGGGGATTATTTGACCGTTGACGAAATCCCTACTCAAGACCAATACATCCAACCCCAGGCCCTGGAATTTGATCTCGCTGAAGGCAGAAAGGAAAGCAGTGAAATAGTCAAATTCATCGTTAGCACCGTCAAAATCAATGAAGAGTTTTTGTTGGAGCAGGATGAACTCGAAAAACTCGGAGAAACCGTCGAATTTTGGAAGGAAAGGGGGAGGGGCGTCGACCTATTGGCCAATGCCAGAGACCTGGTGAAAAAAGGGCAAGACAAAAAGGCCCCCGCCAACGACTGGTTTTGTAAAACCGTTGTATTCAAACTCACCGCTTTGGCTAGCGAGGTGGGAAAAACACCCGTGCAAATGGGCAATGGGAAAATTGTGGTCAAGGGCCACGATTCCTTCCGCGCCAATCTCGCGTTGACTTCAGCCGGCAATTCCACCCGCGACATCAACAGTGTAGCACCGCTGCCCCAAATTTTGGGCTGGAATAACCTCGTTTCACTAGACACTCCGTCTCGTGACCTCTATTCTGCTACACCGGATACGCTGGAAATCAGCAACCTGGAAAATGACGCTGACCTACTTAACAATCCGCTGCAAATTGAACTGGACGCCCAACTCAAAGCTGGAGAATTTATTCTTCCCCTGACTTTTGATGGCGAAGATTTCCTGCCTGTAGGCACAACGCGAGAATTGGCAGACGGCAAAGTGGAAATTTCGATTCACGAAATTCCTGAGGTAAAATCGGAAGGCCGCAGCATCCTGCGTGCCTTGAAAATGTGTTTTTTCAAAATCGCCCTGGGGCAGGAACAGAACAAACTTTGCTGGATTGAGTATGTAGATGGACAACCCAAATACCACGATACTGGGGTCAAAGAAAAGGTAGCCAGCGCCAAAAACATCCTCTTGGTCATTCACGGCATCATTGGCAATACCACCGAAATGGCGGCGGCGATGGGGCGGGCGATAAGCAGCAAAACGGTAGATCTGGTTTTGGCCTACGACTACGAAAACCTGAACACCAGCATCGAAGCCAATTCCGGTAAGCTTAAAATAGCCCTGGAAGCAGTGGGCATCAAACCCGATAAAAAAGGCAAGCTGAATAAAAAATTCAGTATCCTGGCTCATTCTATGGGGGGCCTGGTGTCGCGCCATTTTATCGAACAATTGGGGGGGAGGGCAGTGGTGTCCAAACTCATTTTGGCGGGCACACCCAGTGGTGGCTCCAATTTGTCTAAACTGACCAAATACCGCGATACCGCGATGTTTTTATTGCCTTTGGCGGTCAATGTGGGTTTGGCCATTCCGGCCATTGCGACCATCATGGGTATTTTGAA
>ENA-UOWO01004466-UOWO01004466.1-activated-sludge-metagenome-genome-assembly--contig:-NODE-4466-length-15444-cov-5.388394_pt1 | contig 15444 bp, 16 predicted proteins | sample MGYA00238148_ERZ761564 | MGnify/ENA primary metagenome ERZ761564 (study PRJEB28885, sample SAMN05720194) | activated sludge metagenome | isolation source: Anaerobic digester | place: USA...
CTTGTCCTTGATGTTTTTAATGCTAATGATTTGGAGTTTTTATAAATCCAGAAAAAATAAAAAATGGCTAATATTAGCGGCGATGATGGCAGGATTGTCTTTTTTGACTTACCATTCGGAAAGAGTAATAACTCCTTTGATATTGTTTTGTTTTTTAATTCGAGACAGAAAGAATATTTTTGATAAAAAAAATATCAAAATTTTAATCATTTCAGGTTTGGCAGGCTTGGTATTGATTTTGCCGACATTAAAATTAATGGCAACTCCGGGTTTTTTGTCGAGATTAAACAGTTTAAGTATCTTATCAAGACAGCCATGGGGATTTGATGAAAATTTAGGCGGTTGGAAAAATATTATTTTTAATAATCAAATAATATTGAAGTTAAGGGAGTTTGGATCGCTTTATATAGCTTATTTTTCGCCACGATATTTATTTGGTTTGGGTGATCCAATACCAAGAAATTCTTATCCAGATTTGGCGCCATTTTGGTTCTGGCAACTACCATTTTTAATAGTCGGATGGTTTTGGTTATTCAAAAAAACCGATAAAAAAGAGGCTGAGTTAAAGTTTTTGATAATTTTGATGATGATAGTGTCGCCAATACCGGCGGCGTTAACTAAAGATCCGTTTTCAGCAATTAGGGCATTACCACTGGCCTGGCCATTGTTAATGCTGGTAGCCAGAGGGATAGAAGAATGTTGGAAGTATTTTGGGAATATGGTGAGAATAATTTTAATTTTTCTGGTGGTTTGGTCCGGGGGTAAAATGTATTTATCGATATTTAAATTTAATGATTATTTTAGAGGGTACGCTTGGGAAGAAGGGATTGAAGAGATGGTGGATAAAATTAAAGAGGAAAAATTACCAATAGTGGTTGATAACACCAGGGGAGAAATTTATTGTCAGATTTTGTTTTTTACACAGGCGGATCCGAAAAAATACCAAACAGAAAATTTTGAAGTGAGCCAAGAAAATTATTACACCGATATGAAAAGAAATGGAGTTAAACAAATCGGCCAAATTTCAGTTAGACCAATAGTTTGGGAGAAAGATGCTTATCGAGAACAAATTTTGGTAGGTGACGCTTTGTCAATAAATGAGGAGCAAATAAATGAACACTGTCTAACACTTTTATTTGAAGTTAAGGATAGAAAAGGAAGAATTATTTTTAGAGGGTTAAAAACTCACCCCGAAGATAAACTTAAATTTGAAATAGGTGATAAGGTAGACGGAAAACTAATAAAGAAATGCCTGATAACAAAACCATGACTACTGCCTATTGCGGATAAATTTTAAGCGGTTTTTATTTGCCAGTAGTGATAATAATGTCGAATTCTGATGTATCAGAAAGGCTTTGAGGGGAAATTTTTGGAGAAAAATCAGCGCCTAAGGCCTCAGTCAACAAATTAATCACATCCTGAGAAATAGTTTTTTTGATTTCAATTTGAGTTTGACTAAAATCGTAATTGCCGGCGTTGCCGGTAGTTTGAACACTAAAGGATTCGGCAGTTAAAAGTTTAACTACCTGACCAGCTTGACCGGCGGTACCAGTACCATTAAGAACTTTTATTTTTAGATCAGAAACTTGGAGAGGAACAGGGGTGGGAGTAGAAGTGACAGTTGGAGTAATTGAAATTGACGGACTAACCTGAGATTGATTGTCAGACTTAATTTTCGAGCCAAAAACGACAAGAAAAGTAATAATTAAAAGGAATAGGGGGATAAGTAAAATGGTTTTAGGAAATGAACCTGGGACAGAAGATGTCTTACTCTGAGGAATTTGCAAGCGAGAAGTGCTGGCATCAGAACCAATTTTATTGACAGAATGCATTATCCCTTTGAGAGGATCGACAGAAGTATATTCCGGTTGGAGATTACCAAAATCAAACTGATTAAAAGCAATATCGCCGGTGGGAGCAAATAAAATCTGTTGAGGTAAAACCTGAAAATATTGCTTGGAGTACGTAAAAATCCGGTCAATGTCTTCCTGAGTAAGTTTTTTCTTGAGGACTTGAGAATAGATCGGGGTTTGGTTGAAAATCAAAACAACCAAATCCTGATAATGAAGAAAAATAAGTTTTTTTGGCGGTAAAAAGCGAGCAATGGCAGTAGAGAAACTCTCAAGAAGGTCGACTTTTATTTTAGTAGTATTAACAGCGGAACGGAAACAATCAAAGAATTTTTTGGAAACGAAAATTAGTTGGACCAATTTTTGACCATTTTGATGAGCGACAATTTTGTAATCCCAGATGGTTTGAGATAAATCTTCAGAGACTACCGGTTGAAATTTAGATTGGACAGTGGAGCGTTTTTTGGCTTCTTTTGGAGTAAGTAGAAGACTGGTGACATTGATAAAATTATCGGCCAAAATGACGCGAAAACGACGGGAAAAAGTGGTTTTGAGACGGAGTAAATTTTGGGTTAGATTTTCCGGAGTCCAAGAAATTTCACTGACCTTTTGTTTATTTTTAAAAACTTCCAGATTGTTTTTAGAGATAAAAAGCAGGTACATATAACTATTATAAACTAAGTCATTAGAGTAAAACTATAGACTAAAAAACAATCTAAATTCGATATTCTTTAATAAGGCCTTTTTCGGTTTGTTGATTGATGTAGGCGTGAACATCAAGATATTTTTCAATACCTGAACCGACAATTTTTTTCTTGAGCAGTTCGTCAAGTTGGAAAATACCGGCAGAATTATTCATGAGAATATCTAATTGAATAGGTTTTTCAGTTCCCTTGTTAATATTGACTTTATCGATGGCGGCGGCAGAAACAGAATAAATATCTAATTTTTCAAGCTGGTAAACAATGCGAGACCGACCTTCGCTCATATCGAGAGCATCGGCAACGCGGACGATGCCGGCTTCTAAAGTGAGAGGTTTACCATAACTGCGGTGGCTAATGATGGAATGTAAAACTTCGGAAGTAATAATGGTTTTTTCGTCGATGGGAAGAAAATCGATAATTTGGTGAAGTAAATTGTCGGCTAAAAATAAACTGTAAGTTTCGTGGTCTTTGCGACTAATGGTCATACCTAAATCATGTAAAACGCTACCGAGGAAAACGACTAATTCGGCATATTCGGAAGATAATTGGTAGTTTTTGGTAATAGACATTTCGATATCAGCTTCAACTAACATTCTGACGAATTTAACAGCAATGTTCGAAACAATTTGAAAATGAGTCGGGCCATGATCACTCATGCCTAGGCGGTCGACAGCATTAACATTGATAACTTTCCAAAGAGTTAAAATTTCCTGATTATGGTTAATATTTTCAATAGCTTGTTCGAGCAGGGTGTTGCCATTAGTAGGAACATGAATCAAGCTTGAGTTAATTTTTTGATGGTTGGATTTCATAATTGAAGGAGTATTCTAACACAAAAAATAGATGAATATTTTGGAATAAAACCAGGGACAACATCCACATAATTTAAAAGGTGAGTCAAAATAATCATTTAATGACTATTTTGACACTGATGTTACTTTGAGTTTTTCTATTGGAGCTGATAAACCTAGATTTGAAAGATATTTAATTGCCTTTTGAGTATTTTGATTGTCTTCACTATCTACGGGCGGTCGATTATAAATGAAGTCTTCGGTGGCAATATAGGTTTTTAGGTAGGCTTTGACCGATCCATCTAAAGCAACTTTAACGCCGATACCAGCCAATCTATCCGAAATAGAAATTTTTCCATCTCTTAGAAGAGAAAAGTTTCTGACAGAAAAATCTATATCATAACCCATCTGGGACATAGTTTTAAGCGGTTCAGGATTTGAACCTTTGTAACTACAATAGGGTCGAACAGCAATTTGACACTCATCAACTGGACCATTGGAGAGATCTAAAGTTGGACTACCATGATTAGTATGCTTATTAGTGTCAATTTTATTAAATGGGGCTAATTTAATGTAAAAAACGTCTGATTCTTTATCCAACCTTTGTTCTCGAACAACAAAACGGTTGCCTTGAAAATCTTCATTTTCTGGATCTTCTAAGGAAGTACAGAGAGTGTCGAGATTATTCATATATCTATTCCAAGATTTATTTTCGGGACCTTGGTAAGATCGCGAAAATTCACCAATGGCAGTGTTGAGTGCCTGGTTAAGTAATATACTTATGTTTGGATTTAACTCTGAAATTCTTTCTGTGGGTTGAGAAAATTCGGCACCTGTTTCCATATATAGATTTAAAAAATAAACTGAGTTCAGTATAGCTGAAATAAAAATATTTTGGGTTTTAAAATTAAATTTTTATGAAGCCGGGGTGGGGATAAATTTAAAGAAAGAGCCTTGGAAATGATTAAATAAAATAATCATGCCAATTCTTGGGACAAATGAATCTTATTTGTTATTTGCCTAAAAATTGGTATAATTTCAGTTACCTTTATGATTAAAGTTACCAGTGGTGAAATTATATTAGAGTCCAGAAGTGGATTGGAGTTTGAAAATGACGGTGTCTTAAATCCGGCAGTTATTAAGGTGGACGGGGTGATTCATTTGTTTTATCGAGCAGTGAGAAAGGGTAATTTTTCAACGATAGGATATTGCCAAATTAAAGAAGGGAAAGTGATTTACAGGGCTGATGAGCCGGTGTTAGTACCGGAATATATTTACGAAAATCATGGGATGGAAGACCCAAGAATTACCTTTTTGGACGGCAGGTACTACATGTTGTATACAGCCTATGATGGCAGTAATGCAGTGGTGGCTTATGCGGTGAGCAATGATTTAAAAAACTGGAAAAAGATGGGTTTAATTACACCACAGATTTCTTATGATGAAGCTGAGGATATTTTCAGAGATTCGGGAGTGGGTGAGAAATATATTTATTATGAAAAAGTATTTCGAAGGGATAAAAATGATAAGGTTCATTTGTGGGAAAAAGATGCGATGTTATTCCCTAAAAAAATAAACGGCAAATATGCTTTAATCCATCGAGTTTTACCAGGAATTCAAATTTGTTATTTTGATGATTTTGATCAATTAAACCAAGAATTTTGGAAAAATTATCTGAAAGATTTGGGAACTTATTTGGTTTTAGATCCTAAATATAATTATGAAAACGTCTATATAGGCGGAGGCTGTGTTCCGATTGAAACAGATGAGGGGTGGTTGTTAATTTATCATTCGGTAGAAACGGACATTAAAAAGGGTCAGATATATCATGCGTCGGCAGCTTTACTGGATTTAGAAAATCCGATAAAAGTGATCGGGGGGTTGCCTTATCCCCTGTTTTCACCTGAGAATGATTGGGAAAAGAACGGAGTGATTAATAATGTAGTTTTTCCAACAGCGACTTCAATTGAAGGAGATGAATTAAGTATTTTTTATGGGGCAGCCGATAAAAGAATAGGGGTGAGAAAATTGACGCTTTCTAAATTATTAAACGAACTTAAAAAGTAATGAAAACAAGAAAACCAATTAAAATAATTTGCGTATCAACATATATTCCTCAAAAATGTGGCATTGCCACTTTTACTAAAGATGTAACGAGTGCAATAAATCTGATTAATCCAAAAGCATTGGCTGAAATTATGGTAATTGCCAAGAAAGAAGAAGAAATTGTTTTTCCTTGGGAAGTTAAATACAGGATTGAATTTGATAATAAGGCATCATATTTAGAGGCGGCTGATTATATTAACCATTCGAGTTGCGACGTGGTTTTAGTGGAACATGAATTTGGAATATTTGGGGGTAAATGTGGTGAATATTTATTTGATTTTTTGAAAGCAGTAGAAAAACCTAAAGTAATGACTTGCCACACTTTGATAGAAGATCCAAGTAATGAATGGGGAAAACTTTTTACTCAGTTAGTGAAATATGTTGATGGTTTGACCGTGATGACAAAGTTTAGTGCCAGAAAATTATCTGAACTGTATAAGGTGGAACAAAAAGATATTGCCGTGATTCCCCACGGAACTCCAGATATTGCTTATGGCTCAACTAGCATTTATAAGAAAAAGCTTGAAGGGAGAATAGTGTTGGGTAATATTAATTTGTTGTCTGAACAAAAAGGAATTGATTATTCTATTGAAGCAGTGGCTAAAATAGCTAAAAAATATCCAGAGGTTTTGTATTTGGTAATTGGCCAAACTCATCCGAATATTTTGAAAAATGAGGGAGAAAAATATAGAAATAGTCTTAAAAGGAAAATTAAGAAATTAGGCATTGAAAAAAATGTCAGGTTTATAAATAGATATTTATCGATTGAAGAATTAGTGGAATGGTTAAAGGCAATTGATATTTATATCACTCCATATTTGGATAAACAGCAATCGTCGTCGGGGGCTTTAGCTTATGCGGTGGGAGCAGGAAAAATATGTATATCGACTGAATATCTTTATGCAAATGAAATATTGGCTAACAAAAGAGGTATTTTTGTCCCATTTAGAGATTCGGATTCAATAGCAAAGACAGTAATAAATATTTGGGGGAATGAAAAAAGAAAAACAAAAATGCAGGAAAAAGCTTATCGATATGGACGGTTTATGACTTGGTCAAGTGTGGCTTTACAACACCTAGATTTTTTTACGGAAATTATCAAGAAACATGAGATTAAAAACCGAAAAACAAATTGATTATTTAGTAAAAATTACAGATAAGGTTGGCTTGATTGAACATTGTAGATTGGACCAACCAAATTATGATGAGGGCTGGTGTGTGGATGATAATGCCAGAGGATTACAACTTTGTTTAAGATATGAAAATCCAAAGTTAAAAAAGGTCAAAAAAATTTATTTTGATTTTTTGAAATTAGCTTTAAAAAATGATCGCTTTTATGATGATTTAAACAATGATTTAACCTGGAAAGAAGATTTTGAAATTGGCGGAGAACATTGTGGCCGAGCCTTAGCGGCATTGGGAGAAATTATTAACAGTGAGGAAGAATTGTCGATGGAAGCAAGACGAATGTTTGATCAAATATATTTGCCAGTAAAGAAAAATATTACTTGGCACATAAAGGCGATATCACAAACAATTTTAGGATTACAGTATTACCGAACTGATGAAATTATTTTTTTGGCAGAAAAATTGGTAGAGAGATACAATAAAGAAATAGATCATCAATGGAAATGGTTTGAACCGAAAATATCATATGATAACGGACGATTACCAATGGCGATGCTAGTGGCTTATCAAAAAACTGAAAAAGAAAGATACTTTGAGGTGGCAATTGAATCTTTGAATTTTTTGACAAAATTAATTTTTGATGAGAAAAAAGACTGTTTTTCATTTCCAGGTAACGATGGTTGGTTTACCAAAAGCGGATTTAGAGCCATGTTTGGACAACAACCAATTGAGGCAGGGTCGATGGTGGAAGTGTATGGATTAGCTTATGAGATAACCAAAAATAAAAAATATAAAGAACTGGCAATGAAAGCTTTTGATTGGTTTGGGGGTAAAAATATATTAGGAGTTAATATGATTGATAAAGAGACAGGCGGGGTTTATGATGGACTGGAGAAAGAAGGGGTGAATAAAAATCAAGGAGCCGAGTCGGTGTTGTCATATTTGATAGCGGCAAAAGAAATAGAAAAATTAGATTAATGATCAGATTTGGCTAAGTTTAATATTTTTTAATTCTTTTTGCCAACTGGTTTCAATTTGAGACCAAATATTTTGAATAGAACATTTGCCAGCCCGAGAGCAAGATTTGGAACCAAGACAATTAACCATGGCTTTGTTTTCACCTAAAATTACCAACAAATCATAAAAACTTTTTTTCTGCCAATTTGGGGCCAATTTGTAACCACCGCTTTTGCCTTCCTGAGAAATAATTAATCCCCCATTAGCCAAAGAGGTAGCTAATTTAGATAAAAAACTGTAGGGCAAAAATAATTTTTCGGCGGCATCTTTGAGGGAAATGGTAGTGTCGGGATTTTTGGCCAGATAAGAAATAAAGACAATGGAATATTCAACTTTTTTGGGAATGGTGATCATAAATTATTTAAGGAATTTTTAATTTTTTTGATGGCTTCCAGACCAATATAAGCACAACGTTTGCGAACGCTGCTGAGTTCAATACCAATTTCCTTTTCAATTTCGGCACCACTCATTTGTTGAACATCAATTATTTCTTTGCCTTTGATCATATCCATTAAAATATCGGTAGCCGCCACCGAAATGGCACAACCACTGCCCTGGAATTTGGCGTCGCTAATGATCCCTTTTTCAACTTCGAGCCAGATTTTGATTTTGTCACCACAAAGAGCGTTAACTTCTTCGACCTGAATACCACCTTTAATAGTACCCAGATTATTGGGATTTTTGTAGCGATCAAGAATAATTTCTTTGTATAAATCGTCCATTTCAGGAAAAAATTTTAATGGTGTAATTTAAACTTTCGATTAATTTATCAATATCTTTGGGGGTATTATAAATTCCCAGGCTAACCCGGGTAGTGCCGGTATTAAAACCAAAAAGATGGTGAAGGGGCATGGCGCAATGAAAACCAGTGCGGACAGCAATGTTGAATTTTTGGGAAATAATGTCACCAATGTCGTGAGGGGCGGGTGATTTTGGTTTAGTAAGGGCAAAAGAAATTACCCCTAAACGCGGGTTATTATTACCGGGACCAAGAATTTTTAGATGAGAAATAGAGTTTAATTTTTGAAAAAGATAATTAGTTAAATCCTGTTCGTGTTGGATAATTTTATGCCAACCAATTTTTTGGATAAATTTTATGGCTTGAGAGAGAGCAATGGCTTGGGCAATCGGCGGAGTGCCAGGTTCGTAACAAAAAGGAGGGTGATCTAAAATAGTTTTGTGCCAAAAAACTTCGGTGATGGCTCCCCCGCCAAAAGTAGTTGGCGACATGGAAGAATAAGTTTTTCGGTTGACATAAAGAACTCCAATACCGGTGGGACCATAAAGTTTATGGCCGGAAAAAGCGTAAAAATCGACGCCAAGCGATTTAACATCAAGCGGAAAATGAGCTACACTTTGGGCACCATCGACTAAAACTAAGGTTTGAGGATTAAGTTTTTTGATAGCCTGAACTATTTTTTTGACCGGATTAATCGTACCCAAAACATTACTGACATGAGTTAGGGCGACAATTTTAGTCTTGGGGGTAATTAATTTTGGAAGTGATTTAAGATTCAGTAAAAAATCTGAAGTAACCGGAATGTATTTTAATTTGGCTTTTTTGGCTAAAGCAAGTTGCTGCCAAGGAACTAAATTAGAATGATGCTCCGTTTGAGTAATAACAATTTCATCACCCGATTTGATATTTTGTTGTCCCCAACATTGGGCAACTAAATTGATAGAGGCAGTAGTGCCGGAAGTAAAAATAATTTCTTCGGAGTCAGCATGAATAAAATCGGCGATAATTTGGCGAGATTGGTCGTATGATTCTGAAGCTTTTCCCGAAATTTGATATAGACCGCGGTGAATGTTGGCGGAATATTGGGTGTAATATTCCATTTCTGATAAAACAACCGAGGCGGGTTTGAGACTGGTAGCGGCACTATCGAAGTAAACTAAGTCGGGATTATTTTGAAAAATAGGAAAATTATTTTTCATAAATTTAGGCCAGAAAGGATTTAATAATTAAGTCTAGAGCAGATTTATGAGAAAAACCACGGGACATAAGATAAAAAAGTTGATTAGAATCGACCGGGCCAATTGACGAGGCGTGAGAGGCTTGGACTTGGTCATTACTAATTTCTAATTCGGGAACAGAAACGGCTTGACTATTATCACCAATTAACAAAACAGAATGTTTGAGAAAAGCTTGAGTATTAAGGGATTTTTGGTTAATACGAATCAGACCTTTGAGGGTAAGATGACCACCGGGCATAACCACGGCTTTGATAAAAGTATTGCCGACGGTATTAGGAGCGGTAAATTCCATAATAGTTTCTAGATTAACGGTTTGGCCGGATTTAACCAAAATATTTTTGGTGAAAGTTTGAATATCATGAGGTTGGTTGAGAATCTGGTAATATTTCATGCGATACTACCTTCCATTTGTAAATTGATGAGACGATTGAGTTCAAGACTATATTCCAGGGGCAATTCTTTAACTATTGGTTCAACAAAACCGTTAACAATCATAGCTTCGGCTTCGGTTTGGGAAAAACCCCGAGACATAAGATAAAAAAGTTGATCTTCGCCAATTTTGCTAACAGTAGCTTCGTGTTCAATAAAGGCTGAACTTTCGGAATTTTTGTTAGTAGGATAAGTATCGGAATGAGAATTTTTATCTAAAATAAGGGCATCACAAACAACTTTGGAACGGGCATTGGTAGCGCCTTGACTAATATAAACGGTACCCCGGTAACTACTGCGACCACCGTGAAGACTGATGGATTTGGAAACAATCCGACTGGTGGTGTTGGGAGCTAAATGAATAGCTTTGGCGCCGGCATCAAGATGTTGAATACCAGAAGCAACGGCAATAGATAAAACTTCGGCATGAGCACCCTTACCGGCTAAAATATTGCTAGGATATTTCATGGTGATTTTACTACCAAGATTGCCGTCGACCCATTCCATAACACCATGAGCGTCGACTTGGGCTCGCTTGGTAACTAAATTGTAGACATTGGTCGACCAATTTTGAATGGTGGTATAGCGAACCCGGGCATTGGCTTTGACAAAAACTTCGACGACGGCAGCATGAAGCGAATCGGTGGAATAAATCGGGGCGGTACAACCTTCAATATAATGAACAAAGGAACCTTCATCGGCAACGATAAGAGTCCGTTCAAATTGACCCATTTTTTGGCTATTAATGCGAAAATATGTCTGAAGAGGCAGGTCGACATGAACATTTTTGGGGATATAAATGAAAGAACCGCCGGACCAAACAGCACTGTTTAAAGAAGCAAATTTATTGTCATCGGGGGGAACAATTTTGCCAAAATATTGCCAAACTAATTTGGGATATTTTTTGAGGGCTTCGTCCATACCGCAAAAAATTACACCCTGTTTTTTAAGCTTTTTCATTAATGAACCATAAATAATTTCGGATTCGTACTGGGCTTTGACACCGCCTAAAAATTCCTTTTCGGCCTGAGGGATGCCAAGTTTGTCGTAAGTATCTTTGATTTCTAACGGCACTTCTTCCCAAGTATGGCCTTCCTTGTCAGTGGGTTTGAGGTAATAAAAAATATCAGCAAAATTGATGCCGGAAAGATCGGGGCCCCAAGTGGGCAGAGGTTGGTCAATAAAATATTGGTAGGCACGGAGGCGAAAATTAAACATTTTATCGTCTTCGTGTTTGAGGAGGGAAATGGTTTTGACAACATCCTGGCTAATCCCCTGTTGAGTTTTGAAGACAGAAACCTCCGGGTTGGAAAAACCGTATTCATAGGGTGATTTTTGATAAGATGTGGTTGCCATAATTAGAAATTAAAACCAGAAGCGGCAATTTTTGGAATCAGACTAAAATCACCGATAGTCTTAATTTGACCTTTTTTCAAAATTAAAATTTGAGTCGGTTGAAGATAATCTAAAAATTTAGGAGAATGAGTGATGATTAAAATGCCTAAATTTAAATCATGGGCTAATTTTTGGATTCGCAAAGAAATAGTTTTGAGAGCGTCGATATCCAGACCGGAATCAATTTCATCTAAAATTAGATATTTAGGCTGAGAAACCAGCATTTGGAGAACTTCCATTTTTTTGCGTTCGCCACCAGAGAAACCGTCATTAAACTGACGATCAAGTAATTCACTTTTAATACCTAAACTGTCAGCTTCAAAAGATAACCAACTGCGAAATTCAGAAAGTGATAATTTTTGATCTGGATGGAATTTTTTGAAAATTTGCCAAAGAAAACTTTTGACGTTTAACCCCGGAATAGCCACCGGGGATTGATTGGCTAAAAAAATACCTAAATTGGCTCGTCGGTCGGGAGAAAATTTAGTAATATCTTTTTTATCTAAACTTATTTTACCTGAGGTAATTTGGTAATTTGGATGACCGGCAAGAGTCAGAGCAATAGTTGATTTGCCGCTGCCGTTTGGCCCCATAAGAGCAATAATTTGCCCCGGTTTTAGGTTAAAACTAATATTATTTAAAATGGTTTTTTGATCAACAGAAACAGAAATATTTTTTAGTTGAATCATACTCAGACTATTTTAGTATGAGTTAGAAATTAAGACAAGGGGGCAAAAAAAATCCCCCCGGAAACCGAGGGGATTAAAAAATATTTTTTAAGAATTATCGAGTAACGGAAATGTCTACACTCTCTTCTTCAGTATTAGGGGCAGAAACAGTAACTCTGCCATTTGCATCTGCAACAATCTTATAACCACTGTTATAGTCTACCGTTTTGCCTTCTCCACAGTCAGCAGTAGTAGCATCAGGATCAAAAGGTAAAGCAGATATATATTTTGGTACTAAAAGTTTACAAATATCGGCTTGGTCGGTGGCATTGCTTATATCTTTAAGTGTTGTATTAACACCGGCGGGTAAATCCCCCTTATTGTCTGCAGCAAATTGAGAGACAGCGTTTAAAATTGCGTTTACATCGCTGTGTCTTTTAGTATCATTAGCCTGTCGAAACTGACGACCAGGATTGATTGCCACTAAGACGATAGCGAACAAGACAGCTAAAATACCAATAACAACAACAAGTTCAATCAAGGTGAAACCCTTGGAGGCAGAGTTATTTTTTTTGATTCAATTTTTTCATTTGAATTTTATAACTATTAATAATTCAGTTGCATTATAACACAATATTATTAGATATTGTTGAATAAATTACCTTACCTTTCGGCAGAAATTAAGACATCGACACCGAGGTTCTCTTTGACCTGAACCAGGGAGTTGATGAGATATTTGTTGGAAACTTGGGTAATTTTTTCCTTAAGATCATCCGGAAAAGCAGCAGAAAAATTGAGATAGGTTTTTTGACTGGTGCCTAGGGCGGAATCCTGCTGGACAGTAATATTTTTAAAACCGTCTTTGATTAACTGGTTTTTGAGATTATTGACAGAACCGGTCAATCGGGCAGACTTATAAGTTATTTTAATCACGGCGGTTTCGGGGGTGAGAGGAATTGGAGTAGGAACGGCAGTGGGAGTGGGCGAAATATTTGGCGGGGTGGGTTGAGAGGAGGAAAAAGGCTTTTGAACGATGATTAAAACTACTAAGACGATTAGCAGAAGAGAGAAAAAAGAAACCAAGACAGCGGTGCGGTTGAGTTTACGAAGATCAATTTTTTTGAGAGAAGCAAAATTAAAATGAGAAAATAATTTGACCGGATTAAAGTCTTTAATGGTTTTGGGAAGATGAGTGGTAGCCAGAAGATTGGCGGATTTGAGGGTTTTGATATCGGGATTGAAACCGGCTTGGTCGAGATCAAATTTGGACAGAGTCAGGATAATCTCAAAACCATTGGCCTCAAAAAAATTTTTGACGGTTTTAATATAGTCCTGATTAAAAGCCACCAAACGGAATTCGGATTTGTCGGGAATAATTTTGTAGAAGACGTCGTCAAAAGGAATTTTGTCGATAAAATTGCGGATATTCAAGTCATCGCCGGGGTCGGAGAGTCTTTTTTCAAAATAGACTTCCGGGGTAAGAATAATAATTAATTTCTGTTGGCCAAGTTGATTTTTGGTAATAAAGGAAACAATTTGTTGGTCAAGTTTGGAGGAATCAATAATTTCCAGATGATCGACAACATCGGGAGTGAATTTTATTTTTGATGTCAATGATGAATCGGAATAGTCGAGATGATGGGGATAAATGGATAAAAAGGCAAACTGAGATGAGGCTTTGGTTATTTTTCCTGCCATGAGGTGATGTTTAAATTATTAGCGTAATCAACCTGAGCTTCGACAGTCCGGACAAAATTGCCGGATTGGGCGGTGGAAGTGATGGATTTTTTGTCGGCGGCAACAGTGACATTAACAGTCCCCTGGTCAAAAACCAGGGTTTCGCCGATATAATTTGAAGGGTCGCGCAAAAAACGGAGAACACCATTTTCCAGGCCACTTTCGGCCAAATCATAAGTAGAGATGCCTTGTTCGAATTTACTGCCGGCTAGAGAATTGGTAAGAATAATAGCCACAGAGGCGGTAGTGACGGTGATACAAATGGCCATAAAAACGACAATGGCGACTGAAGCATAACCGGAAGTTTTGGGGAAGCGAGATGTCATATTAATGGGAACGTAAATTAATAGTAGTAATAATATTTCTGACCTCAGGACCGGAAGATTTGATAATCTGACTAAAAACAGTACCGCCGATGCTGACAGCATTGCCGGCCCGGGAAAAAACCAAATTTTGAATACCGGTGTCGTGACTGTTGAGCCTGATGGCAGAATTAACCAAAAGATTGGTGCCGGTTAATTGATAAGTGTAAGGTTGGCCGTTGATGGTGAGAGTGAGGGAATTACTTTGACCAGAGGCGGGTGAAGTGATAGCGGTGGCACGTTGAAGATCGTAAATAAAGCGTTGAACCAGAAAACGACTGTCCTGCTCGACACTGCTGGTGGATTGGGTATCGAGTTTGGCTTGAAGAATAGAAACAAACATTTGGGTAATAATGACCAGAATAATGGAAAAGATACCCATATAAACCAACATTTCAGTCAGAGTAAAACCGGAAGATTTTTTTTGCCTAATCATGGGGAATAATTAACAATAACTTTATCAACAGAAGGACTTTGGTTCATATCGGGAGTGGCATAAAGAAAAGCTTTATAACGGAAACATTGGCCGGGATTGCGGTAAATGCCGGTATCGCTAAAAGGAATAACTCCGCCGGATGAAGGAAAATAAGTGTCAGCCGAACCGCTGGGGCCGATATAACTGAAATTGGCGTGACTGCAACTGTTGGAAACAGTATTGGCGACACTGACTTGAAATTTGATATCGGAACCGGTAGGAAGATTGGCCGAGGCAGAAAAACGGTTGAAAGCCAGGATGGGGAAACCCGAAAGATAAAAAATGGGTGATTCATAAGTCCCGGAAGCGACAAAAAGGCCGGAATCATCCGGACCGCCCTGAATAATTTTTAGTTGTTTTTCCATAGTATTGGCCACCATATAGACGAAATTATCACCGTCGGCTTCGGAAACCGAGGTTAAATCGTTGAAACCCTGATTGAAATTGACGCCGCCGCAGTAAGCCGGACTGGTTTCGTTTTCGATATTTAAGACCTGATATTCCTGACTGTCATTACTGTCACTGACGGCATCCCGACCGACAAGAATGGCCCGTTGACCATTTAAAACAGTTAGAGAACGGCGAGGATGAAGTTGATTATTAGTATCAGAACCATAATAAAAACCACTAGTAGCAACAGAAGAACCAGAAAGAAATTTGGGGTTAGATTTATTACTAGTATCAATAACATAAAGTTGATAACTGTCGGTTTCATCATCATTGTTAGCATCGATTCCCCCGTTGGAGGAGATGTAAGCCCGGGTACCATCGGCATTAACGTAGACAGAATTGGCGGCTTCTTCGG
>ENA-UOWO01004469-UOWO01004469.1-activated-sludge-metagenome-genome-assembly--contig:-NODE-4469-length-15437-cov-4.344819_pt1 | contig 15437 bp, 7 predicted proteins | sample MGYA00238148_ERZ761564 | MGnify/ENA primary metagenome ERZ761564 (study PRJEB28885, sample SAMN05720194) | activated sludge metagenome | isolation source: Anaerobic digester | place: USA...
CGTCTATCCAATCTTTAGTGCACTACTGATTATTGCAGTAGTATATAATGCCTCTTTTGCTGCTGGTGTTGAAAGCCCTTATGTCGATTTTACAACTATAAAATCCTCCTTAGATACTATTCCTATCATTGATAGGACTGGAGATTTTATCAACGACAAAAAGAACAACCCTTTTGACATAACGCCATCCAATATTTCTCAAACAGTAGAATATGACCCTGCTACAGGAAAATATGTCATCTTAGAAAAAATAGGAGAAGAATATTACCGTACTCCAACCTACATGACCTTTGAAGAATACCTTAACTGGAAATCAAAAGAACAAGAAAAGGCTTATTTTGATAAGCTCACAGGTGTCAACGCCCCGAGAAAAAGGACCTCCGGGGTATTCGACAATTTAGATCCTATGTCCAAGGTAGATATTGGTGGTAGTTTATTCAATCGACTCTTTGGAGGTGCAGAGGTAAACATCAAACCCCAAGGTAGTGTAGACCTTTCTTTGGGCTTTATCAATTATCAAAAAACAGATAACCCTGCATTGCCTGTCAGACAACAAAGGCAAATTTTTATTCCGGGTGATTTCAATATGCGCCCTCGTTTGAGCGTAGATGGCGGTATTGGAGATAAAATGAAATTAAACTTTGATTATGACAATCAAGCTAGTTTTAATTTTGATAGGCGAATCAAGCTAGAATATGATTCCAAGGATTTTTCTGAGGATGATATCGTCAAAAAAGTGCAGGCAGGGGATGTGAGTTTACCATTGAGAAGTACCTTGATTCCTGGTCCCCAAAGTCTTTTTGGTTTGAGGACCGATTTACAATTCGGAAAGCTCAAAGTAACTGCGATAGCTGCTCAACAACGCTCCAAGCAAAATAGTTTGCAGATCCAGGGTGGAAGTTCCAATCAAGATATAGAAATAAGACCCGATAGTTACGACGAAAATAGGCATTTTTATATTTCTCACTATAACAGAGAAACCTACGAGCAGACTCTTTCAAATTTACCTCAAATAAATACATCATTCAAACTGGCTCAAATAGAAGTTTGGATATCAGACGATAGAGGAGATTATCAACAAGGAAGTAGTATGATTGCTGCGGTCGCAGACATTGCAGAAGGCGATCCTACCAAATTGCATGATCAAATGATGCCTCCTTTTCCACCTACCAGCCCTCTTCCAAGTTACTTAACTGATTTAAGAGGAAAATCTTTACCAGATAACAGAGCAAATGGCTTGTTTGCTTCATTGGTACAAAACGGTACTAGCAATGATCTGGATAAAGCAGCTTCGGTTTTAAAAGGTTACGGTTTGAAACAAGGCCGAGAATTTGAGGTATTCAGAGGTCGATTACTCAATCAAAGTGAATATACTTTCCATCCAGAGCTGGGTTTCATATCGTTAAACATCAGATTGAGACCAAATCAAGTTTTGGCGGCCTCTTATAAATATTATTACATCGCAAGATGCGACACTGTTTATACGGTTGGTCAATTGGCAACAGAAGGACTGGAAAGTAGTTTATCACAAAATGGAACCAATGGTGAAGAACAAACTTCTCCTCCAAAGGTCATTTTTACCAAATTATTGAAACCTTCAAATCAACAAACTACTGCGCCTACCTGGGACTTGATGATGAAAAACGTCTACAACCTAGGTACTTCACAGCTCAACAAAGAAGGCTTTGAGTTTGATATCTTTTATGAAGATGACTTTGATGACGGATCACTCAAAAAATACATTCCAGAAGAAGGGTTAAATACCATTCCATTACTTCAACTATTTGGCTTAGACCGTTTGAATAGATTTGGTGACCCTCAACCAGATGGAATATTTGATTACGTACCTGGAGTAACAGTAATAGAAAGAACCGGAAGTATTGTTTTCCCTGTAGTAGAACCTTTTGGTTCGACTTTGGCTACACAATTAAACGATTCTGCCTTGGTTCAAAAATATGTCTATCAGCAACTCTATGATACCACAGTGACCATTGCCAGACAAAGTTTGGAACTCAACAAATTTGTGATGAAATCTCAGGTCAAATCAGCCACATCGGGTGAGTATAACCTTGGAGGTTTATTCATTCCACGAGGATCTGTGACAGTTACAGCAGGAGGTGCTCAACTGATAGAGGGAGTAGATTACGAAATAGATTATGGATTAGGCAGGTTGCGCATCATCAATCCACAATATCTTTCGCAAGCAAGTCCTATCAACATCAAGTTTGAAGATCAATCCCTATTTTCACTGCAACAAAAAAATATGTTGGGACTTCGACTGGATTATGAAGTCAATAAAAAGCTCAATTTTGGAGCAACTTATATGCGTTTATGGGAAAGGCCCTTTACTCAGAAAGTAAATATTGGCGATGATCCGATCAATAACAGGGTGTATGGTTTGGATGTCAATTATTCCGACGAAACCCCATGGTTAACCAATTTGGTAGATAAATTACCTTTTTATAGCACCAATGCTCCTTCTAGTATAACATTTTCAGCTGAGGCTGCTCTTTTGCAACCTGGATATTCATCTGGTATAAATCTGCCTGGAGAAGATCCTGATCCAGTAGTAAGTTTAGATGATTTTGAAGGGGCCATCAATGGTTTGACATTAGGAGGCTTCAACACGAATATCTGGACACTTGCCAGTACTCCTACTTTAGATTTTAAAGAAGGTGAGCTCGTTGGAGATTTGAAGTCAAATGCTAATAGAGCAAGACTCAATTGGTACCAAATTGATCGCAGCGCCAGAATCGGCAATGGGGACAACACTGATTCATACACAAGATTGGTGGATCAAACAGAGCTCTTCCAAAGAGAAGTAGAATTGGGTCAAACTGAGTTATTTACGTTTGATGTAAGTTATTATCCTAGAGAAAAGGGTCCTTATAACTATGATGTGCCTGGTGGATATCCTGGATTTACTTCTGGGATAACATTTGACAATCAAAAAAATGACTTTTTCCTCAATAGCCCTGAAACAAGGTGGGGAGGAATCATGAGGTATTTCCAAAACGCGGACTTTGAAGCGGCCAATTACGAGTTCATAGATTTTTGGGTCCTCAATCCTTTTATGGAAAGGAGAGATGGTGAAGAACACGTCAATGGTGAGCAAGGTGAAATTGTGTTTAATTTAGGTAATGTGTCTGAGGACATTGTCAAAGATGACCTGCCTTTTTTTGAAAATGCACTGCCTACCACAAATAGTAAATTGAATGAGGTTCCAGTAAAAGAAACAGTACTTGGTAGAGTTGGTATCAATGTACCGGTTGCTAATGGTTTTGACCAGCAATTTGGAAAACAACAAGACGTAGGTTTTGATGGAATTAACGATACGCTTGAAAGACAAAAATTTGCTGACTATCTTTCTAAATTGACGGCTGAGGCGGGAAGGCCAATTCCACAAATCATCAATGATCCATCAAGTGATAACTTCGTTTATTTCAATGATGAAAGTTTAAGAGATGAGCCAAATCTCTTGACTCGTTTAAAAAAGTTTAATGGCCCTGAAGGAAACGCACCCCTAGATAATGGCCAAGAAACCCAGACTTTTACCAGAGGCAACCGTTTACCTGAAACTGAAGACATGAACAATAACCGTTCATTGGACAATGCTGAGGCATTCCATGAATATCGGTTGAGAGTGAGAAATGTAAATGGGGAAATCGACAGCATTTCTGCAGGTCCATATTATAAACAAAAGAAAAATATAGTTAACAGTAGTACCGGTCAGAACGAAATTTGGTATAGATTCCAAATTCCATTGTCATCGGGTATAGCTCACGATATTACAGGTTTCAGGTCTATCCAGTTTATGAGGATGTATTTCACTAAGTTTAGCAGCGCGAAAACATTCAGATTTGCAGATTTCCAATTGGTAAGAAGTTCTTGGAGAAGGTCAATAACCAAGTGCCCGGGTACAGATGTCGCCGCAGAAAATGTAGTTTTCTCTGTTGATGAGGTTGGTGTAGAAGAAAACAGTACTAAAAGACCATTCAACTATTTGACTCCAAGAGGTATCAAACAAGAGCGTATCTATGGCAATTTCTCCAATCTTTTGCAAGATGAGAAGTCAATGTCTTTAAATTTCTGTGACTTATATCAGAACTGCGAAGTTGGTATCAATAAGTTGCAAACGCTCAACCTCAACCAATATAAGCGCATTCAACTTTTTGTGCACGCTGAATCTAAAGAGCAAACAAGAATTGAAGATGGCAAAGTAGGTATTTTCATAAAGTTGGGTAAAGACATGACCAATAACTATTACGAATATTTCATGCCACTCACTTTTTCAAATCCAGAGTTTGGCTCCAATCAAGATAGTATCTGGTTATCAGACAATTTCATCGATGTTTCATTAGAAAAATTCAGAGACATCAAGCGTTCAAAACTTACCAACGGTATCCTGGAATTGGATGATCCAGATAGACCTGGAGCAAAATTGCGTATCAAGGGCGTACCTTCACTTGGTTTTGTGAAAGTTATTGAAATAGGCATCAGAAATATTGATAGCGTAGATACTCACTGTGGCGAAGTTTGGGTGAATGAGCTGAGAGCTGTGGGTTTGTCTGAAGATGGAGGAATTGCTGCCCAAGCAAGACTTCAAGCAAAGATGGCGGACTTAGGTGAATTAAATTTTTCAGGAAACCTGAGCACCATTGGCTATGGTGGTATTGATCAAAAATTGCAAAGCAGGGCCCAAGAAGAAGTTTTGACCTATAATGTGGCAACTAATTTGAACTTAGGAAAATTGCTTCCAAAATTTATCCCTTTGAACTTGCCAATGTTTGCCCAATACTCCAAATCGATTACTACTCCACTTTATGACCCATATCAATTAGACCTTACGGTAAGAGAAGTGGCAGAAATCACACCTGTAGAACAACAAGCTGATGTATATGAAAGGGCTAGAGAAACGTCTACCATCAAATCGATCAACTTTACCAATGTGAAAATTGATGGTACTTCAAAAAACAAACCTTGGAGTCCTCAAAACATCAATGCCAGTTATGCTTACAATGAAATAGTCAAAACAGACCCAATCATTGCAGAAGATAAAAGTAAAGAAACCAATTTGACATTGGAATACAATTATGGAAGCAAAGGACTCACTTTGCAACCCATGAAATTTATAAAGTCAAAATATTTAAAACTTTTTTCTGAGTTTAATGTGAATCTGCTTCCAAATAAATTTGGTATCAACACCAATATGAATAGGCTTACCAATAGCAGGCAATATAGATTCCCAGATACGCCCGTTTTCGTTTTTGATGATCAAAGATTTAGATGGGACAGAAATTATACGCTTGATTGGAATTTGACCAAGGCATTGAGGTTATCCTTCAATGCCAATGTGTTCTCTTTGGTCGATGAGTTGAGACAAACGGGTATTGCCAATACTGCAGAAGATCGGAGATGGGTCAATGAGTTTGGCGAAGATTATACAGAGCGTGTAAGAAATAACAGTTCCATTGTCAAAGATTACCGCAATGATAATTTGAAAGATCTGGGCAGGACCAAAAATTACAAGCACAACATCAATCTCACTTATACCTTACCTTTTGCATTGATTCCTATGATGGACTTTATCAATGCATCTGCAGATTATCGTTCTGATTATAGTTGGACAGCTGGAGCTTTGATTTACATCGATGAATTGAACAACACGCCGGGAAATATCATACAAAATAACCAAAGTAGGAATGCAAATGCTACTTTCAATTTTGATCGTTTATACAGCAAATGGTCTTACTTAAAGTCTATTGAGTCGTCTGCTGCACCTTCCAAAACCAGAACAAGGAGTAAGGTAAGGCCAGGAACCGATGAAGCTGAAGAAACTAAACCTGCGGCCAAGGAAGAAAAACCAGCTAGAGCTAAAGGCGAAAAAAGAGAACCATCCAGCATAGAAAAAATTCTGGTGAGACCATTACTTGCTTTGCGAACTGCGCGTTTTTCATATAAAGAAGACTTCGGAACGCTGATTCCAGGTTTCAAACCTCAAGCTGGTTTGTTGGGATTGAGCGATGGTTTTTCATCTCCAGGATGGCAATTTGCTTCAGGTGCTCAACCAAACATAGAAAAAGGTGCTAGTAATAACTGGCTCATGAATAACCAACAATGGTTTAATACGAGTGTCAACTTCAATGACCAAATCGTGCAGAATCGCAGACAAAATGTAACAGGAAGACTTACTCTTGAGCCATTTAAATCTTTTATCATTGACGTAGATTATAGTAAAACTTATAGAAAAGATCACACTGAAGTCTTCAAGTCCAAAGGTGATGAATTTATGCAATTGGCCCGATACGATATTGGATCATTTGAATACTCATACTTCAGTCTCAATACTTTATTTGAAAGTAGTGCTGATGTTTATGCTCGCTTTAAGTTTTACAAAGAACAGGTGTCAAATGAGATCTTGCCCAACAAACCAAAGGCAGGCCCACACCCCGATTATCCAGGCTATGCTGAAGGTTATGGGCCAACTTCTTATGCGGTAAACGTTCCTGCATTTTTGGCGGCTTATACTGGTAAGAGACCAGATCAAATATCGCTCAACATACAGGATGATGTAAAAAATCTCAATTTCATTCCAAAGCCAAACTGGAGTTTGCGATATGATGGATTGTCAAAAGTGGGATTCTTCAAAAACTTCCTCACCAGTTTTACTTTGAGACATGGATATAAGTCTACCATCAACGTGAGTAAATTCAACACGGCGCCAGACTTTTTAGACAGTGATCCATTCTTGACCAATATTTCAAATAACAATTACTATTCCAGGTTGGAAATTCCTGCATTGACGATCAATGAATCATTCAATCCTTTGATTGGGATTCAGATGAAGACCAAGCAAAATATGAATATCAACTTTGAATATAAGAAAAGTAGACAACTAGACCTAAGGCTCAATGCAAATGAATTGTCAGAGTTAAAAGGACAGGAAATGGTATTTGGATTTGGCTATGTCATTCAGAATTTCAAAGGGTTTACCAAAGAAAAGAAACAACGAAGAAAGCCAAAAGAAGAGGATCCTGCCAAGCCAAATGAGCCGCAGAAACCTGCAGCATCGCCATTGACAGTGACAAAAAACAGGACACTTACGATGAACTTGGATTTCTCATTGAGAGAAGATAAATCTGATATTTATCGATTGGAAAATAATTCTGCCGGGCAAACAAATAGAGGACAAAGAGCAGTGAGTCTCAAACCTAGTATTGAATACCAGATGTATAAAAATCTAGCACTAAGACTTTTTGCAGATTACCAGAAAACGTCACCATTTGTAACAAACCAATTCCCCATTACTAGATTTCAAGCAGGCACTACATTGCGATTTACTTTCAATTGATGCTTAAATAAATTTTCCGTATTATTGCAGGAATGGGCCATTTGAAGGCACTTCTTACGGGTTGATATATGTCGAAAAAAGTCATTATTTCCATCATCATTTTGATGTCAGCAGCGCTGATCGGATTGAGTGTTATCCAATTCCTTTGGATCAGGAAATCGCTTGCACTCAAAGAAAAGACTTTTGATGATCGTATTTTCATCACACTCAATATGGCAAAGGAAAAGTTGCTGGAAAATCTTCAAGAGGACATTACCATCTTGGGGCTTGAGAAAAAAATTTCAACACAAGACGAGCGTCGCAGAGAGCAATTGGAATATGAGCTCAAAAAAAATAAAATGCTCTCTGACACCAATTTGTTGGAGAATATTGAAATCTCACACATTGAAGAACTTGACAATTTTATCAGTAAAGAATTAAAAATCAATCAAGGCATTGACTTGACCTATGAATATGGTATTTACTCCAACAGAACAAAAAGTTTTTTGATACGAGACGGCCATTTTGTGGTTGAATTTGGGAACAGTAAATCTTCTTCTACCATCAAAACACAAGATGGGCTAGAGTCTACTCCGTATAGTTTGCCCTTATTTGAGGATGTAAGCTCTAATGAACCTGGGTATTTAAAGCTTTACTTCCCTAAAAGGACCAGATATTTATGGCAAAACCTCATACCCATTGTATTATCTTCAATCTTGTTTACTGCCTTGGTATTATTTTGTTTTTCATATACAGTCTATATCGTTTTCAAACAAAAGAAGATTTCAGAAATCAAAAACGATTTTATCAATAATATGACCCATGAATTCAAAACGCCAATTGCAACCATTTCATTGGCTTCAGATTCTATTGGTAATGCCAGTATTATAGGTAATCCCGAAAAAATAAAAAGATTTCTCTCCATCATAAAAGCAGAAAATAAGCGCATGCTCAACCAGGTGGAGAAAGTATTACAAATGGCACAGATTGATAAGAAAGAAATCACCATCAAACCAGCCAAAATTGACATCAATGAGCTTGTAGAAAATGTGGCAGAAAACTCTGCATTAAAAGTACAATCGCGAGGGGGCTCGTTGGAGATCAATCTTTTGGCAAAATACACTCAAATTCAGGCCGACCAAACACATCTAAGCAATATTGTAGCAAATTTGATAGATAATGCAGAAAAATATACCAAGGAAACTCCGCACATTATCGTTGAGACACAAGATGATAAAGACGGTATTAAAATCATCGTAAAGGACAATGGTATTGGCATGAGTAAAGATTCACAAAAGCATATTTTTGAAAAATTCTATCGTGTGCATACCGGAAATCTCCATGATGTGAAAGGTTTTGGCTTAGGATTGAGCTATGTCAAAGCAATCACTGAAGCTCATGGAGGTCGGGTTTTTGTAAAAAGTGAACTTGGCAAGGGAAGTACTTTTACTGTTTTTATTCCTTTTAAACCAAAATTTAGTTAAATACCGCAAATCGTTTTTATATTTATGTGCTTAATACAGAATAATGTCACAGAGATTAATTCACAATAAACCAAAATGAATAACAAAATACTACTCGTAGAAGACGACCGCAACTTTGGAGATGTACTCAAATCATATCTGGAAATGAATGATTATGATGTTACACTCGCTACAGATGGAGAACAGGGCAGCGCCGCATTTAAAAGCGGTGAATATGACCTCTGCATTTTTGATGTGATGATGCCCAAAAAAGATGGATTTACACTTGGAAAGGAAATTAGGGAAAAAGACAAAGATGTTCCCATTATTTTTCTTACAGCTAGATCGTTAAAGGAAGATGTCTTGGAAGGATTTAAGGTTGGTGCAGATGACTATATTACAAAGCCCTTCAATAGTGAGGAATTGTTGTATAGAGTCATGGCAGTCCTTAAAAGAACCAGAAAAGACGGGGAGTCAGAGGACCAAACCAAAGAGTTCAAAATTGGTAAGTATAACTTTAATTATCCTTTGAGAATCCTCTCTTTCAGTGAAGATGGATCAGAAGAAAAGTTGTCTCCAAAAGAAGCTCACTTGCTGAGATTGTTTTGCATCAAAAAGAATGATGTCTTAGAAAGGTCAGAAGCATTGACCAAAATTTGGGGGGAAGACAACTATTTTACAGCAAGAAGTATGGACGTTTTTGTAACCAAATTGAGAAAATACCTCAGTAAAGACGAAGATCTTGAAATCATGAATATCCATGGAAATGGCTTCAGATTGATCGAAAAAGATTCTGCATAAATCAATAGTCACCAAATAGAAAAAAACAATGCCACAGGAATAAATTCTTTGTGGCATTTTTATTTTTACAAAAAAGCTCCTTACAATGGAAGTATTGAATACACCAAATGAAATAAAATTTCACTCTGGTAAAGTACCAGCATTGGGTCTTGGCACCTATGAATTATTGAATACTGAATGTATTGATGCAGTGGTTCATGCCTTGGATTGCGGATATAGACACATCGACACTGCAAGATTTTATGAAAATGAAATAGCCGTGGGAAATGGATTGAAATCAAGTAATATTCCTCGTGAAAAGATTTTTCTGACGACCAAAATCTGGCATACGGACTTGGATAAAAAATCCATGACGCTGGCAATCGAGGATAGTCTTAAAAAACTGCAAGTTGATTATGTTGATCTTCTATTGATCCATTGGCCTTCTACCAATGATGATGTCACTTATAAAGCTGTTGAATTTCTGGAAGAATTGAGACACAAAGAGTATTGCAAATTTATTGGGGCCAGCAATTTTAATATAACGCTTTTGAAAAAATCCTTAACCCTCGCTCCATTGGTCTGCAATCAAATTGAATACCATCCTTATTTGTCTCAACAAAAAATGTTGGAGTTTCTTCATGAAAATCAGCTATTCCTTACAGCTTATTGTCCGCTTGCCCAAGGTGCAATTTTGCAAGATCCTTTAATTAAAGAAATAGCAAGAAGTCATGATAGGTCGGCAAATCAAATCGTTCTAAGGTGGTTTATACAGCAAGATGGTGTGTCCGTTATTCCAAAAGCTTCCAAGGCATCCCATAGAATCTCCAATTTTGATATTTGGGACTTTGAACTTCATGCAGATGAAATGTACGCTATTTTTGAATTGGATAAACAAAAACGGTTAATTGATCCGACTTGGTCTGTAGACTGGTCAAACTGAGTTTATGTGCTGATTCAAGTCAATCCATTGGTATAATATCATTACCAACCCAACCTTTTAAGTGCTGGACACCGTCTAATGCAATTAGTTAATCATATAAAACTAGACGAGATGAAAAATGTCCTTCAATTCAGTGGCCTTTTATTTTTGACCTTTTTTTTAAGCTCATGTTTAAGGGATGAATGCAATTCCACAACCAGATTCATTCAACTTGATCCAATCTACACAACTGTAGATGTATTCAGAAAAAATGAAATAGTCACCAGACAAAACGCACAATTAGAAAATCCAGGAAAAATATACTTGTATAAAAACTACCTGTTGATAAACGAGGCTGGTAAAGGCATCCACTTTTATGATATCAGTAATCCAAAGAATCCTGCATACAAAGTTTACTATGAGATCCTAGGAAATTTTGATATGGTCATTAACAATGACTTGTTAGTGGTAGATAATGTCATTGATTTGTTATCAATTGACATCAGCGATATCAATAATCCAAAAGTGCAAAACAGACACAATAATTATAAAAATGTTTATGATGCAAATAATTACCCACACGTAGCCTATTACAATAAATCCAATGTTATGAGGTCTTTGGATTGCTCGGTAGCAGGACCAAATAATGCAATTGTCAATTGGGGTGGCAATTTATGGGCTTTACAAGATGCTAGCAGTTTTGCAAATACCAATGTTTTATCAGCTGGCCAAGTTAATAGTGCATCAAATGGATCCACGGGTATTGGAGGCTCAACAGCAAGGTTTTCATTGGCAAAAAATCAATTATATACCCTTACAAATGCTGAATTGAGTACCTGGAATTTACCAAGTTTGGAAAAAGTAAATACCACTGGATTGGGTTGGGGCATGGAAACTTTGTTTGCTGCTGGTGATCATCTGTATGTCGGAAGCACTAGCGGAATGACGATCTTGGACATCAGTAACGGCCAGTCACCAGTCAAATTATCAACATTCACTCACGCTACTTCTTGCGATCCAGTAGTTGTCAGCGGCGACTATGCTTATGTAACTTTAAGGTCCGGAAATACCTGTACCGGAAATAATAACCAGCTGGATATCATCAATATAACCAACAAAAGCAACCCCAAACTTGTAAAGACTTATCCAATGACAAATCCTCACGGTCTTTCTATTTTAAACGATAAATTATACATCTGTGAAGGTGATTTTGGGTTTAAAGTTCTCAACGTCAGTGATGTAAATGATGCCAAACAATTGAATTTTGATAAAGACATCAAAGCCCAAGACGTCATTGCTTTAAGTGAAAAAGAGGTGATGGTTATTGGTTCTGATGGATTTTACTTTTTAGACGTCAAAGATCCTAAAAAGATCAAAATAGAAGGTTCGATCTTAAAGAATTAAAATCCCTAAATTAAGTGGGCTTCAAAATATTGGAGTCCACCCATTTTTACAAATAAATATTAAGTTATGAATGCTGCTCCTGTTTATCCAAAATGGATTTGCTTTCTTTTGTTTTTTGTACTCATAAGCTTGGGAGCTGATGGGCAGAAAGTAAGTGTCGAATTATTAAAGGGCAATAAAATTGAGGGCATTATCATTTCATACACCTACGGAGACACTTTACATCTCATGGTCAATGGACAATATCCAATCAAAATTCCAGAATCCGGGATTAAAGCCATCACCTTTCCAAATCAAAAAAAACATGATACCTTTAGTAGCAAAAAGTGGCTGAATACTTCCAGAGTTGCCATGGATTTTGGTGCTACTTCGAATAGTCCAAGCTTTAGTCACACAGTAAGCAAACGACTTTTTTCCAATATAAATTTATTTGCAGGTGTTGGTATTGGGATAGATAATTATTACTTGTCTGATTTATACAATGTCATACCCATTTTTGGGAGTATAAAATATTATTTCATCAAACAACGGTTTTCTCCCTTCATCGATATCAGATATGGCTATGGACAACCATGGCCTTTTGAGGACTCTGCAAGTGGTGGAAAACATTTCAACCCAATCATCGGATATAGAATTGGTGGATCCGGAATGATGGTAGAAATTACTGGTGGCTTGAAATTTCAAAAATTGGACTATGAATTTATTTCCGCAACTGAAGTATCTGAATTTGATATTCTTGTAAAAAGAGCCCAACTCGGTTTGAATTTCACCTTCTAGGCTCACAGCAAATGGCCATCATTCAATATTTTGAATTGCTGCTTGGTTGATCAATCTTCCCAAATAATACTTAAACACTTTTTGAATTTTCCATTTCAATTGTCTAATTATTCCACTTTTTTTGGAGGAAATTCCTGCGTGTAAGAGGCCGTTGTGAGATCCTTGCTCTGTCAATGGAGGATGCGCCCAATACATTTTTACTACCCCTCTGTTGATGAGTTCGTTGTGCCACCAATCTATCACCTGTTTGCACTTATTTTGCCGGAGATCATTTAGCGCATTTTGAGCTGCTTTTAAATCTATCAAATAAGCTCCTGCCATTCGTCCATTATCTGCCAGATAAAGATATTTTTCCTTTCGCTTTTGCCAATAAGATGGAAATCGCAGGGTGGAGTTTTCCAGCGATATAATAAATCCTGGAGGTAACGTAATGGCCTCCTTCAAAACTTTCTGAAGGTTATATTCAAAATTCGATAGAAAATAAGGATCATTTTCAAAAATCAAAGCCATTGGAAGACCAGATTTTACCAACTCTTCGTAAGCTAAAATGTGATTGAGTGTGCAGGATAAAACGCCGGGACTCAATACTTCTTTGATGTCTGAGACAAAATATTTTTCCAAAATACTTTCGGAAAATAAGCTTGGATCTCCCTGGGTAATAAATTTAAAACTGAGCCCAAACCTTGGGAACAATGATCTTATCCTAGCTTCATGTGCTTCATAACCATTGATTGCATGAATGATATAAACTGCTTCTTTTGCAAAATCTGGTAATTTAGCTACCATGATTTGGATTTAGATTTGTTGTTCCCAACCTGGCTTTTTTCTTGACAGATATAACGCACCAAGAATACCAACTAAGACAAAACCAACTGAGATATATTGTGCCTGTGACCAATCGGCACCGAAGTAGTTATACTTTTCATTGACTCTGATGGTTTCAATAAAAAAGCGCTCTACCCCATTGTAAATCATATACAAGAAAAATAATTGACCAGTAATTTTTATGCGCTTTCTCACCAACCACAAAAGTCCAAATCCAGTCAGTGATAAAATAGTTTCGTAAAACGAGGTAGGATACACTTTTTCAGGCAATTCCAAGCAATACCTCATACCACAAGCAGCCTCACATCTGTCCTCAACACTTCCTTGCAGGCTAGAAAACTTTGCCACATCACAACCAGCCATTGGCACACCTTCACCCGCTACATTGTGAGGGAAATTGTATGACCATATCCAATCTGGCAAAAACCACCATGATGGTTGCGGCGCTGCAACAATACCCCAATCTCCATCGCCAGAAATCTGGCAACCAATTCTTCCGATTGCATAGCCCAAAAGGATACCCATTGCTGCTATATCCATCATATATATTGGTCTTATGCCAACCTTTTTTACATACCAATAAACTGCAATAAAGGCTAGAATCAACCCGCCATAAATAGTCAATCCACTGCCAGCAAATAAAGTCCCGATCGGATCTCTCAGGAAGGTTTCCATGTTTTCAAAAATAGAAAATAACCTCGAACCAAGTACTCCTGAAATTGCAGCTAAGAAAATGATGTCCATTGTTTTTTCGTGCGGATGGACGATAATTACCTCTTCTGCTGCCGCTTCTTGTTTCTTATATTTGGTAAAGTAAAGATATGCACCCATCAACGCACCAATTAAGATACCAACAGGCCACAATCCAAGCTTTGAAAATATTATTGAGGAAGGGTCAGCTTTAAATTCGGCAAAATGCATGAAAATGTATGGAATCTTAGCACCAGCAATCATGGTGACTGCTGCATTGAGCAACAGATCTGACATGGTATAAGCCTTCGCATTATTTTTGACAGAAAGCGGTTTGATCAATCCATCTTTTTCCAATCGCATCAATTCGCTCCTCAATAGCCAAGAGCATGCAACAAATGCCAATGCAAGCATGAGTCCAAAACTTTTGAAAATAGAAGTCCAGTTGTCTACTTGCGTGCCAAACAAATCGTTGAATAAATACGAAAGATCAGGATACATGGTGCTTTATTTTATTTTTCATGCTAAAGATAGAAGTATGGACCCAAATGGCAAATTAATCTGCCCAAGCTATCCATTAAAACGACCATTGTTGCCTAAACTGCCACACTGTGATCTCTCAAAGCTTCATTGAGTGACACTTTTTTATCTGTAGTTTCTTTTCTTTGGCCTATGATCAATGCACAATTCACACTATACTCACCGGCAGGAAACTTTTTGATATAGCTACCCGGTATTACAACCGATCTCTCAGGTACTTCTCCAATATACTTGATTGGCTCTGGACCAGTAACATCAATGATGTGTGTACTTTGAGTCAAAACAACGTTCGCACCCAAAACAGCTTCTTTTCTCACTCTCACACCTTCTACAACAATACACCTAGATCCAATGAAGCAATTGTCTTCAATGATCGTTGGGCTAGCTTGTGGTGGTTCCAATACTCCGCCAATGCCTACTCCCCCAGAAAGGTGTACATTTTTACCTATTTGTGCACATGACCCAACCGTTGCCCATGTGTCGACCATGGTTCCTGCACCTACATAAGCGCCAATATTGACATAACTAGGCATGAGGATGGCTCCAGACTCAATGAAACAACCGTATCTTGCTATAGCGTGAGGTACCACCCGTACCCCTTGTCCAGCGTAATCCTTTTTGAGCGGAATTTTATCATGAAATTCAAAAGGACCAACTTCAATGGTTTCCATTTTTTGGATCGGAAAGTATAAAACAATTGCCTTTT
>ENA-UOWO01004473-UOWO01004473.1-activated-sludge-metagenome-genome-assembly--contig:-NODE-4473-length-15429-cov-4.878951_pt1 | contig 15429 bp, 15 predicted proteins | sample MGYA00238148_ERZ761564 | MGnify/ENA primary metagenome ERZ761564 (study PRJEB28885, sample SAMN05720194) | activated sludge metagenome | isolation source: Anaerobic digester | place: USA...
ATGAGCTCTGAGCCAACTGAGATCATAGCTGAGTCAAAAATTGTCTTGGTAAGCCCATATAGTAACAGCAGCGATGAGCATGAATACCTAGGCCAGCTTCATAGCCACTATGTTCCGGACATTAAGATTCCGGGCCTGGAAATAACCCCTGACTACACAGTCAAAAAATACAAAGATGCCGGATATGACTTTATCGCTCTCACAGAGCACAATAAGGTGGTGCCGAGTCCGGGGGTCGATGGTATCTTATTCATTGAAAATTCGGAGGAGGACACACAAGGGCACTACGGGAACCATGTATTGGCAATAGGTACCAATACAGAAGTTGATGAGACGAAAACTGACCAGGAAAGACTGGACGATATATATGCACAAAATGGCTTCGCATCCCTGGCTCATCCGAATTCTTTCTACTATCAATGGAAGCAAGGTGCTTTGAATAATATTAGTAAAGCGAATGGTTTGGAGATCTACAATACAGGTGTGGATAAGGGTGGAAGATACTTAGATGTTGTTACATTGAAGGATTTTCACTGGAGAGACAATGCCTATGCATCTGACAGGTGGGACAAGCTACTTTCTTCCCGGCGGCAGATTTGGGCAACGGCAGGGGATGATTTTACTCCCAGAAACCCAGGCTTCGATGGGGCAGGAGTCGTTGTCTTTGCCAGAGAAAATACTCAGTCAGCAATAATGGCGAGTCTGAAAAATGGTAATTTTTATGCTTTGCAGGGAAGCTCAGCTCCAAAAATTAAGGTTCAGGTTTTAGGGGAATCAATCTCAGTCAGTGCTGACACCGTATCAACAATCCGATTCATCGGAAATAATGGCGCTCTTCTGCAGGAAAGCAAGAACAAAACCGATGATAGTTATAAAGTAGCAGGGGATGAAGTTTATGTCCGTGTGGAAGTGGAAGATGGCGAAGAGCGAAGAAGTTGGAGTCAGCCCATTTTTGTTGAGAAGGAGGAGGTTCAAGGTATTGCTGCAAATAAGTCCAAAACGATCAACTTTGCCAAGGCATCACTGAAAGCAGGAGCTGACGCTGAGATTGATGCTGAGACACTCTCGATTGCCAAATATCCTAAGGATTCACCAGCTTCCGGATATCTATCACCTGTATACAGCTTCAAGACGACCGGAAAGATATCAAGTGCTACTAGCTTGAGTGTTGATTACACCGGAATTAATCTGCCGGGCCGCGAAGACCAGCTTTCCTTGTATACATTCGATGAATCAAATAATGCCTGGGAAAAGGTCGAGAGCACTGTGGATAAGATCAATAAGAAAGTAAAGGCAGTACTGCCGCACTTTTCTCTTTACACACTATCAAGCAATGTTGGCCCTGACACGATAGACCCTACCGTGTCGCTTGGTAATCCCTCGATTCTTGATCCTGTTTCTGGCCTTGCGGCACTAAATATTCTAGCTGTTGATGATAGCAAAGTAGAGACAGTGAGCGGATATCTGGACAACAACATATTTCTCTTTAGTGATCATAGCGATGCGGATGGTTTCGACACGAGTATCGACTTCTCAAAATTTCCATCAGGTTTTCACACATTGTTATTGATTGCTACCGATGCTTATGGCAATCAAAAAGAGGCCGACTATCCGGTCAATATAATTGGCGGTATTACGCCGCCAGTTCTCTCACTTTCCGTAGACCAAACTTTAGTTTGTGATGTTCTAAATCTTTCGGGCCAATTTACCAGTAGTAATGCGCTTGATTCTATCGGCGTATTTGTGAATGGAATTTTTGATGGGGAGCCAACTCCACTTAGGGGGTCGTTTTCTTACGCTATCGATCTGAAAGAATATCTTGAGGGTGAGCTAGGGATAGGAACTATTTTTGTAGATAAATTTGGGAACAAGACAAAGGCAAATCTTATTTTGCAAAAGCGGTGCGGAGCTATAAATAACAGCACCGAAGTTAACACTGAGCAAGACGTTGATAGTCGTTTGGAAGAAACCAGGGATAAAGCAACATCTCTTGTTGGTGGAAATGTTATGGCTGTTCAGACTGAAGCAAGTCAAGTCAATGAAAGCGCTGCATTAGCCACAGTACCCAATCCACCTGCTTTAGTTGATCGTATAGAAGAAGCTGGTAGTTCAGAGGTAATGGCGCCATCGACTAAAAAAAATGAAGGCCTAATGATAGATCAGCCGGCAATCAAGGGCGAAAATATTGGCAATAAAAAATTAATAAAAAAGCGCTATATATTATACTTTTTGCTGTTACCGGCGGTGATAATATCAATATTGCTCGGGAGGCGCATCGTCAGTAATTATAGGCGAGGACAGAGAACCACAACATAATTATTGCAACCAAAATTTCTAGCAATCCCAAAACAAGCTTCCACAAACCATTTCTTGATCTAAAGAACTGTATTGCCGATATAACTAAGAAAATTGAGACTAGAATCAATATTGCAGTTGTATAGGTTCTTTCGGTGTCATTTCTGAGAACAAAATTTCCAACAATCGCTAGACTGAGATACAAGGTGATTGAAAGTCCTAAGTACTTCCACCCCCTCTTTACGTAGTCCACTGATCCCTTCGCAGTCTTTGTCATTTATCCCTCCTCTTTCTTTTTTTCAATCTTTCAACTACATTACCTTTTATGCTGTCTTTCCAAATTATACTACCTTTCCAACAATATTCCATGTCGTGAGAATTGCCCGATCGGCCAAATAGGTGATATATGGGTTAGTCGTCCATTGCCAAAAATTCAGAACGATGCGAGGGATATTTCCTTGTCTCGTTCGATATTCCCGAAGTCAAAGCGAGGCAATATTCTATTTATTCAGACTGGCAAGAGAGAAAAGTCGGGCGCAATCCGTCCCAGTTCCTTAAAGGCAGTTCTCAAGAAGCCTTACCTGGCTATCTCTAAGGTCATCATTGAGCAATTCTAGAGACAAACTAACATACTGGTTCTCTCCTAAACATGACATTTACCATAACTTAGTTTTTAAGCTAATATTGCTCACTTCTCTACTTCGCAGTATAGTAGTAGTAAAAGAAACACAGAGGAGAAATATGCCAAAAAGGGGAATTGATCGGGAGGCAAAGGCACTATTGATTGAGACAATGGCGAGGCTTGATGGTCAAGACAAAATCATTGAATTTTTAAATGATCTCTTTTCGGCAGAGGTGAAAGATCTCTCTCGTCGACTACTGGCGGCAAAAATGCTGAAGGAAGGTAAAACATACGAAGAAATTGGGTTATTGATGGGAATGAGTGCCGGGACGGTTAACAAAATTCATTTCAAAACAAAAGGTAGCCCTTTGATTAATTCCTTCTTTGGTAGATAACTTCGTTTTTCACTTCTTTACTTCGCAGTAGAGAGGTAGGGGTGTAGCTCATTACAATTAGAAAAGTTGGCTATGGTTTATTGTTTTGGCTGTTTCCTTTAAAATGGGTAGTAGTAAGGAAAGTAAACTAGGAGATCAAAAATGGGTAAATCGGAACGGGAATACGAAATGTCGGGCAGGGTGACTGGTGCAAACGGCAAGGAATATGAAGAAGGAAAGTACACAGGGCCTTTGGATTATCAGGGTGCTATCGGCTCAAAATCAGTGCATCTTCAGGTTTTAAGAGCTGCTCAAAAGGAGGGTTTGCTGGCCAGTTTTCGCTGTGAAGAGATTGGCAATGGTGCCGTCGAGGTCCAAGCCACGTTTAAAGACGAAGACGCACTAACAAGATTCAAGAAAGTGTTAGAAGAAATGATAAGTGAAGAGCGGGAACATGAAGAAAAGGAGATTGCTGCCCGCTATCGAGATCCGGATACTTCTTATAGAAATCCATTGAAGTAGATGAGGATGGTACCTGGGTAGAACAGAAAAAGTGCCATTAAAAAATATTGAGATTAGCAATCTTTCATGCGGCAAGTGATTAGAGCCAAGGAAAATGATACAATACAAGATAATACTAAAATTGGAGGGAAGATGGAAACAGGGGATCAGTTTGCACGGTTGAGACGGTGGAACATTTTTGCGGCAATTTTGCATTTAGTCTCCGGCATTGCAATGGTGATGCTTTCTACCGATATGAAGGTGCCGGTAATGACCTCATTTTTAAAATTTAATCAGGTGACGCAAAGCCTATTGCCCGATCAGCAAGTTTGGTTCGAATTACCGCTTGGGATACTCATTGCCTCTTTCCTCTTCTTGTCAGCACTAGCGCATTTGATTATCGCCACAGTTTATAACAAAAAATATAATGAAGGTCTTGAGAAAGGCATTAACAAAGCTCGTTGGGTTGAGTACTCTTTCAGCTCATCAGTAATGATTGTGGTGATCAGCATGTTGGTCGGTATTTACGACGCTGCTGCTCTGATCCCAATAATCCTCGTCAACGCATCCATGATCCTCTTTGGCTGGATGATGGAGTTGCACAATCAAACGACGAAGAAGACCGATTGGACCGCTTTCATCTTCGGTTGCATCGCAGGGATTGGGCCATGGATCGCAATTGCTCTTTATCTTGCTAGTCCCGGCTCAGACTCCAATCCACCAACATTCGTCTATTGGATTTTCTTCTCTCTCTTTGTTTTCTTCAACATTTTTGCCATCAACCAATACTTGCAGTATAAGAAGATTGGCAAATGGCAGGATTACATTTACGGCGAGAAGGCATATATTATTCTGAGCTTTGTTGCAAAATCACTTTTGGCTTGGCAAGTATTTGCCGGAACGTTACGGCCATAGAAAACAGGGAATTAATACTAAGACAGGAGCGTGATCTAGGATGGAAAATAACGAGCTTGTGCCAATCCATGATGAAGCGGTTGAGCATCAAAGTGAGGAACCGCCGGCAACTGATCTCGAGTTAGCAATGCTTCTCATGAGACACATCGATAATCCTTGTGATGTTGAAGTTGCCCCCGGGCGACGGGAGAACATAAGAGAGTTTTATCTTCGGGAAGCCGAGCGGGACATGGAGAAAATGACGGATCCGGATGCCAAAGAGATGCTTCGAGCCAAAATAGCTGAATATCATCGATAGGTAGAATGGTTATGCTTCGATGCCCGAGAGTATGACTATTTTGAACGTATTTTCAATTTCTTTTGCAGGCACTTTGTTTTCCAGGGTCTCATTAGCAAAACCATTGGCTGCAATAAGGTTGAAAATGAGGACAGCAAAAGATGTGGTATTGATCTCTTTGCGGAAACTGCCTTCGGCTTGGCCCTCTTTTATTATCCCGTTTAAGTGCGCAAAAAAGCCATTTGATTTTTCGAGATCTCGTTCCCATACTTTGGGCAATTGCCAAAATTCTGAAAGAAGAACTCTGGTCTGGGTTCGATTTTTTTTAAAGAAAGCAAATTGAATCTCCAAAACCTTTTCCAGTTTCTCTTTGGGTGGGTCTTCGGGTTTGATCTTAGTCTCAATCTCTTCGAGAAAATCGGCAAAAATTCCATCAACAAGCTTTAAGAATATTTCTTCCTTAGAGCGATAGTGGTAGTAAATCGTTCCTTTGGCGACGCCTGCCTTTGCGGCAATCTCATCGATTGAGGTTTTATCCAAACCTTTCTTTGCAAATAGTTTAAGGGCGGCGTCTGATACAAGTCGTTCTTTTTTCATAGGTTTCGGGTCCGTATTTCTTAACTTACTTTTAGCTTAGAGTCGGTATCGATTATAGCGGATTGAGCAGCAGAAACGAAGCTTTGGGATGTCAGTTTAGTAATTTTTGTCCATATACTAAGGATAAAATTAAAATTTATGAAAGAAACTATATGATCTTATAGATAGAGTGTGGATGTTTTGTTCCCCGGTGTCACTTCTGTTATCATAATAAAAATGAATCCTTCAATACACCCAATGCAGGAAAAGAAGCCAGAAGGTATCTGCCCAATTCATGGTAATTTTTTTCCATGCAAAGAATGTCAGGAATCCCAATCAAGTGATGAGCTTGAAAGTGAGGATGAAAAAGCACTCTCCAAGCAGTTGAACATACACGAAGAGTTGTTTTACAATCTGATTTCGCAAGTGCCAAACAACGAGAGGGTTTTTCCTTCATTCAAAGAAGCTTTCAGTAACGCGGCAATACGCAAAAATGCTATTGAGCGAATGGTTGAATTATACAAAAAGACACTTACACGGGAAGAGCAATACCTTGCTGGTATTTCCAGGGATTTGAAACATGTTGAGGAAGAAGGGATGACTGCTGTAAAATTACTCTGTGAGGATTTCCAATTACAGATGCCGGATCCAAGTGCAATTCATTTCGTTGGTAGAGCGGGGTACCTGAAACTGTTTTTGCAGCACAATGCAAAGGCGAGACTAAAGATCAGTGCTAGTGCTGGTGAATATATTCCGGAGATCGATCAGCTGGCTGTTTTTGTTTATCCAGGAGATCGGCTGACGGCAGAAATGAAAGATTATCTGGTGTTTGTTCTTATTCATGAACTGATTCATTATCTAGGTTGTCCAGTAAGAGATGGAGAAGGCAAGACTGTTGGTCATGGCATTTCTGGATATGGGACAAAGGATGAATACGGAAAATATGGGTTTATTGAAGAAGGATTCGATGAAATGCTGGCATACAAATATGCAAGCGCTCTCTGGGAGGGAAAGGTGCCTGCCAGAATTAAGTTTGAATATGACCAGGGCAAGGCTAGGCGACTGGTGTCCTTGCTTGCCAGGAACTTATCGTCACGACCTGGTGATAGTCGGCCGGGTCTTGACTTATTGGCCGGAGCTCACTTCAATGGACGGTTGCAGGAGTTGAGAGAAGGGATCGAGCGTGTTTATGGGGAGGGAAGTTTTGATTTTATGTACAAAATCGGTTCTTATGATCTACGAGGAAACGAGACCGGCCTAAACTTTATGAAAGTTTTTCTGGCCAATCCTGCCGCAGCTCGCACTTTTCTGCGCTCTACTGTTCAAAGGAGGGAGACAAGGTTGCCGGTGATGAGTTTTGATCCCGATGATCTTAAAGAAATTTTGTACTGCTGGGGATTTTATGAAGCCCATGTGGCAGTAGGGATAAGGAGAAGTTTTCTCACTCCTTCTGAGAAAGATATTGAGCTAGAGACCATTCCACCTCAGATTCTTGCAGTCATTCCTGATGGACACCAGCTTGAATATCGTGTTTTTTCTGATCCTAATGGGAGACGACAGCTCGACCTAGCCTTAGAACACTTTGTTGAGGATGAATTTAGTAAATTCCGCCGTGGATAGAAATAAGCGATGCTTTCTGGTATGGTGAATCTAAAATCTTAAGAAGGTGATCAGATGAATGAGATTGACAGGATGGAAAAAATAGTTTCTCTTTGTAAGCGACGAGGGTTTGTCTACCCTTCATCCGAGATATACGGCGGCTTTGCTGCTGTCTATGATTTTGGGCCCTATGGTGTAGAGCTAGCCAACAATATCAAAGCGGCCTGGTGGAGGGCGATGGTCCAGATGAACGATAATATAGTCGGCCTTGATTCTGCTATTTTCATGCATCCAAAAATCTGGGAGGCAAGCGGACACGTTTCAGGTTTTTCCGATCCATTAGCCGAGTGCAAAAATTGCCATGCTCGAGTTCGCGTTGACCAACTGCTCGAAGAAGCCGGTGTTGTAGCTGATGAAAAGATGGATGAGGGGGAGATTAACAAACTATTCGATGAGAATAAGACCAGAATAAAATGTCCAAGCTGCGGCAAAAGTGATTTTACGGATGCCCGGAAATTTAATCTGCTAGTGCAGTCAAATCTTGGTAATTTTACTGGAGATTGGACTAAGTCACCTACCTATCTACGCGGTGAAACTTGCCAGGGAATCTATGTTAATTTCAAGAATGTTCTTGATTCTGCTCGTGTGAGAGTTCCCTTCGGCATCGCTCAGATAGGCAAAGCTTTCCGCAATGAAATCACTGCCAGACAATATATTTTTCGCACTCGTGAATTCGAGCAGATGGAGATGCAATTCTTTGTCTCCCCTGACGAAGATATGAAAGAATATGAAAAGTGGCGTGAGAAGCGCTGGCAGTACTATCTCGAGCTTGGAATCAAGCCGGAAAATATTCGTTGGCACAAGCACGAGAACCTGGTTTTTTATGCTAAGGAAGCCTACGATATTGAGTACAACTTCCCTTTTGGGTTCAAAGAGGTGGAGGGAATCCATGCTCGAGGCGACTACGATCTTACCCAACACAGTAAGTTCTCGGGACAGGATCTTTCCTACACAGATCCGATCAGTCAAAAGAAGTATATTCCCCACATCGTTGAAACCTCGACCGGAGTCGGCAGAAACATGCTTATGGCTATTTGTGAGGCTTACACAGAGGAAGAAGTAGGGGGCGAGACGAGAGTGGTACTAAAGCTTCCAAAGAATTTATCCCCGGTCAAGGTAGCGGTTTTCCCGCTTCTGAAAAATAGGCCGGAACTAGTATCCAAGGCCAGGGAAATTTACGACACGCTCAAAGTAGATATGATGTGTGAGTTCGATGATAATGGTAATATTGGCAAGCGCTACCGACGCCAAGACGAGATTGGCACCCCCTGGTGTGTTACCGTCGATTTTGATTCATTGGAAGACGGAACAGTAACTATCCGAGACCGAGATACCCTGAAGCAGGAGAGAATTGAAATTGCAAAATTAGACGAATATTTTTCGAAAAATCTCTAGGATTGATTATGGGAGAAGGAACAGAGCCAATCAAGATAACAAAAGAGGATTTAAGCCCTGGCGATCAAGTCGGTTGGGGAAGGGAAAAAACCGTTCATTATCGTGGTGACAATCCTGCCTCCGTTGGCCATTCTGAATTCAATGGTGATCTCGTAAAAAAGATCCACTGGGGCGAACCTATTTCAAACGATGGTGAATCAGTCATCGCTCGTAAAAGAACACTTGCTCGTTACTATGAAGCAAAGATTGCCCACCTTCTGTTCCCTGATAATTTTCCAGACGTCCATGGTGCTCGCTGGTCCAAAGCAGATTTATCAGCGTTAGCTCCTTCTGAGCTCTATTCAGACTTTATCCCTGGTACTCACAAGAAAGAGACAGGTGATTTTTCTCTATTCATGAAGCTGAATCGTGCCGGGATTTATGTCGATCAAGATAATCGAGCAAATGCAGGAAATGTAATAGAGCGTGATGATGGCCGTGAGCTATTTACTGATATTCAAAGCATCTATCCGCCCAACATTTTGCGCTATATCGCGAGGAGAAAGAAGGAACTTAGTCAGGACAATTCCGAGTCAGCCAAACTGGAAAATGGCAGGCTTGATCAGGCAAAAAACTTGGTTGAGAGGTATCAGTCCGAAGACCTGGCCAGATATTCTGTTATCAATTCTGAAGAAGACTAGACGGTAATACTTCAAACATAAGAATCTAAAAAGACCATTCGACGTCTCTTTGGGTATTAAAGAATATTAAGGTCTTGTTTTTTTATTTCTATTGAACTAACCAGCTGTGAACAGGAACTGTTTTTAATTAATTTTATAGTCCTCAACTCTCTAATTGGGTAGGTGCTTGCTCTGTCCACAGAGTGTAGATTCTGCTAGTTGACTTGTGCTGAAAAGGTGCCTAAAATGGATATTAGTGTTACGAAGTGGGAGAAAGTGGGAATAATATATGGACAACGGACCATACAGACGACTGACGGCAGACGGGATTATAAATAAGACGGCGGGCTGGAGAATAGATGTTCATAGGAGAGTTTTCGCACACAATTGATGATAAAGGCAGACTCTCCGTACCAGTGAAGTTTCGTGACCAGTTCGCACAAGGTTGCGTTTTAACTCGTGGTTTGGATGGTTGCCTTTGGCTTTATCCAGCCAGTGAGTGGGAGAAAATTGCTGCCAAAGTAGCACACCTTCCCATTACACAGCGAAACGCGCGCTCATTCTCCAGATTTATTCTTTCCGGAGCGATGGATGTTAAGGTGGATAAGGCAGGCAGAATAAATCTTCCTAAATATCTTTCCGACTATGCTGAGATCGACGAGAAGGTGGTTGTTGCGGGAATGTATGATCGTGTTGAGATCTGGTCAGGTGATAAGTGGCAGTCCTTCAAGGAAGAGATGGAGAAGAATTCAGAGGATGTGGCTGAGGGGTTGGCAAACTTGAATGAAGAGTCATTCTAAATTCATAAAAATTAAGAATTAAGAATGACTAATCAATCACCAAATAACCAATTTCTATAGTATTAGAACATTAAAAAATAGAATTGTTGCAATTGTTAACCTCACCTAGCCTCTCCTTGTAAAGGAGAGGAGCGGGTAAAGAGAATTTGACAATTTAACAATTGGTTTTAGCTTTTTAAGTCAACGGCCAGCAATACTGCTTCATTTGTTTGACCCAGTCTCATATTGTGAGTTTGGGAAGCGGAGGAGGGCAAATGAAGGACCCGCCCCTCACTAGGTCGAGGTAAAAGTCAAAAACAAAAAGTTCGGTTAGTACCGTAAATCATAAGCGCACGGTGCGAGAAACAAAAACAAAAAATTGCTGGCTGGTGACTTAAGCAACTAAACCACGTATGGACGACGGACATACGGAAAACGGACGACAGAACAGTCTTTCCGTTGTCTGTTGTTAGATTAATCAGTTGTCCATTAATGAAATTCGGAGATTATTTATGGCACGAGATTTTACTTTTACAACCAGTGATGTTGTTGATTCAGGAGCAAGAAAGAAGACTGTTGATCGTCGCTTTTTCATTGGCCCCAATACTATTAAGTTTGTTTCGCTTGCTGTGTTGGCAGTGTTGGCGATTGTTTATCTTAGTCAATCAACTGCTGGCGCAAGCCGAAGCATGAAAACAAGGGAACTTGAATCGGAAAAAAATGCACTTGATGAAAAGGCAAAATGGCTTGAAGTAGAAGCGACCAGATATCAATCCTTGCGAGAGATTGATAACGCGGTAGAGAAGCCGGTAATGGAACCGGTTTCGAGTGTGGATCATCTTGTAAGCAGCAATCTTGCTAGAAATTAGTGTTTCGTATCAAAAACTCCTAAGCGCTTTTTGTGAGCGCTAACTTGGAGTAGAATGAAATGGTAATGAAAATAAACGAAAAACAGGGCGAGTTTCGCTTGCGATCCATTGCTATATTTGTTGCGATTGCGAGTTTTGTCGTTCTTTGGAAAATGGTGGATGTTCAGCTTCTGAATCATGATCATTACCTTGCTCTCGCCCAGGGGCAGCAACGGTTTGAGAAGACAAAGATGGCTGAGAGGGGCAAGGTGTATGTTCACGACTCCGCGGTTGATCCCTCTGTGTATTATCCCCTTGCATTTGATGTGAAGAAATTTGCAGTGTGGGTAGTGCCAAGCCACATTAAAGATAAAGAGAAGATGGCTGACAATCTATCCTCCTTGGTCGGCTTGGATCGCAAAGAAATTTTTGACAAGATCAACAATGATAAACTTTATATTCCGCCAGTCAAACGAGGGCTGAATTTGGATGAAGCCAACAAGATAAAAGCCGGTGATTTGGCAGGGGTTTATGTTATGCCCGAATATAGTCGCTATTATCCCGAGGGTCCGCTTGCGTCTCATCTACTTGGGTTTGTTAACAATAGTGGAGAGGGAAATTACGGTGTTGAGGGATATTATGATGATGAGTTGAGGGGCAGAGAAGGGAATGTAAAAGGTGAAAAAGACACGCTTGGTAGAGTTATCAATCTTCTGGAGGAGAAAGATCCTCAAAATGGGGCGAACTATGTGTTGACGGTCGACCGCTCCGCACAATATTTTATCGAGAAAAAGCTCCAGGAGGCTTTAGTCAAATATCAGGCCGCCTCTGGTAGTGTCGTCGTAATGGATGTAAAAACGGGCGGAATCGTTGCAATGGCAAGCTTGCCATCTTATGATCCAAACACTTTCAGGGAGCAAGCGTCCACAAATGCTGGAGCATTCGTAAATCCAGTAATCGCCCACCTCTACGAGCCTGGTAGTATAATGAAAACTATCAATATGGCAGCAGCACTGAGTGAGGGTGTTGTTACCCCCGAGACCAAAGAGTCATTTTCTAATTATACAGTCGTTGATGGCTATGAAATACACACTGCTGAGGACAAGGCTTTTGGTGAAGAGACTATGACTCAAGTATTGGAGAACTCTGATAATGTGGCCATGGTATGGCTCTCCGAGAAGATGGGGAAGGAAAAAATGTATAAATACCTAAAAGCTTTTAACTTTTTTGACAAGACAGGGATCGATCTTGATACTGAAGTAGCAGGGCTGACTCCTGCACTCAAGACCTGGCGCAATATCAACCGCGCTACAATCTCCTTCGGACAGGGTATCTCCGTGACCTCGTTGCAGATGGTGGCGGCCTATGCGGCAATTGCCAACCAGGGCCGCTATATTTATCCTCACATCATTGATAAGATCGTATATCCCGACGGAGGTGAGCGAAAAATCGAAAAACATGAGGGTGAGCAGGTGATCAAACCGGAATCAGCAATTGCCATGAGGGAGATGCTTTATTCTGTAGTTAAAAATGGTCACTCTAAGCGTGCTGCCGTGCCTGGTTTCAAAATAGCGGCTAAGACCGGAACAGCCCAGATTCCGAAGCCGGAGGGGGGCTATGAGGAGTCTGAAGACGGGCTGGGAATCTTCAATCATACTCTAGCTGGCTTTGCTCCAGCAGACGATCCACAGTTTGCTTTACTCGTTAAGCTGGAGAAGCCGAAAGCTGCTCGATATGCTGAGTCAACGGCTGCTCCACTGTTTGGCGAAATCAGTTCATTTCTGCTAAACTACCACTACAGACTGAAGCCGACTGAGCCCATACAATAAAACAATTGTAATATTGTTACATTGCTACATTGTTGCTGAACAATGAAACAATGAGACAATGAAGCAATCCGTATTAAAAATAATTAACTGGTTTCTTGCCACTCTTGCGCGCAGAGTTATCGATCGGCACAAGCCATTTGTTGTTGCGATCACGGGCTCGGTTGGTAAGACTACAACGAGGGATGCAGTCTATCGGGTTCTGGCCGATCACTTTGGTGAAGACAAAGTTCGCAAGAATTCCGGTAATCTAAATACCGAGATTGGTGTTCCACTCACGATTTTGGGATATAATAGCTTGCCAAATAAGTTTCTTTGGCCGGTGTTTATATTTAGGGCATATCTTAGGACTTTTCAGAAAGATTATCCAAAATATCTTGTTTTAGAGATGGGAATTGACCACAAGGGAGACATGGCCTATCTGGCAAGTATCGCAAAGCCTGACTTGGGAATCATCACTGCTGCTGCCCCAGCTCATACGGCTAATTTCACTGGGGGTTTAAACGAATATCTTTTTGAAAAAACAATGATGGCAGTAGTCACCAAGAAAGAAGGTAAGGTTTTTGTCAACGGGGATTACGAGATATTGAAAAAATTGCCTAACGAAAATCTTGTCACTGTTGGTATTAAGAATAAAGATGCAGACTATGTGGGAGAGAGTATCAATGTCACTTTGCAGGGAATGGAATATCGCATCGCTAAGACTGGACAGAAAATTGCGATAAAAACCAAGCTGCTAGGCCGTCACCTTATCTACTCACAGCTTATTGCTTTTGCTGTTGGCCAGTATTTTGGGATCCAATCTTTAAAAATCAAAAATTCCCTGGAGTCGATACTTCCGGTCAATGGCCGGATGAATCTATTGCCAGGAAAAAACAAAACCTGGATAATCGACGATACTTACAATGCAGCAAGCCCGGCATCAGTGATTGGTGCACTCGAATTGATCTCTGAGATAAAACACCCTGGTCGAAAGGTAGCGATTATCGGGAATATGAATGAGTTGGGTATCCTTGAGGTGGAGGCCCATGAAGAAGTTGGGAAGATCGCAAAAGACTCTGTTGACCTGGCGATATTTGCCGGTCCGAACGCTTATCATGCTGCCAGGGCTTTTCATGAGTCGTATGAAAAAGTGCTGGTATATTCTAATAGACTATCACTGGAAAAACGGCTCCCAAAAATCATCAATGAAGGTGATATTATTTTGGTTAAGGCCTCCCAGAATAAAAATTATTTTGAAGAAGTTGTCAAAGCATTAATGCAAGAGCCGGAAAAGGCATCTGAGTTACTGGTTCGTCAGAGTAAATGGTGGTTGAATAAAAAGACGAGGAGTTTGAAGTAGGAATTAAGAATTAGGAATTATGGCCATTCCGTAATTCATTATTCATAATTCGTAATTCAAGAGAATGGAGTGGCCATGGAAATATTGCTAATCAACCCAGCCAATCTTATTAAAATGCTTTGGTTCGCACTAGCTTCTTTTTTGATTGCTATCGCATGGACCCCAATACTCACTAATTTTCTGTATAAAAATAAGTTAGGAAAAACAATACGCTCCAGTAAAGACGCTCCTATCTATGCCCAAATGCATGCAGGGAAAGCAGGCACTCCTGTAATGGCTGGACTTCTTGTCTGGGTCACAGCGGCTGTGATCACCCTCTTCTTCAATCTACATCGCTCATCTACTTGGCTACCCTTGTTTTCTCTGGTCGCTACCGGAATAGTCGGGGCCATCGATGATTTACTGAACATTCGCGGGGTTGGAGAAAAAGGTGGAGGTTTTAGTTTTAAGCAAAAATTGCCGCTCTACACGGCGATAGCACTACTTGGCGCTTACTGGTTTTATTTTAAACTTGATTGGAACTCGATCCATATCCCTAATATGGGAGACTATATTATCGGGGGCTGGTATATTCCGTTATTTGTCTTGGCCCTAGTCTGGCTGGCGTTTTCTGCCAATCTGACAGATGGTCTGGATGGTTTGGCTGGTGGAATATTTGCACAGGCGTACGGAGTTTATGCTTTGATTGCTCTCGTAGAGGGGAAAGCTGGGCTGGCTGTTTTTTGTGCGACTATCATGGGAGCACTTCTTGCTTTCCTCTGGTTCAACATTCCTCCTGCACGCTTTTTTATGGGAGATACCGGTTCCATGGCACTTGGATTGACTTTGGGTGTGGTGGCATTTTTGACTAATGCGGTCGTGGTTTTGCCAATCATTACGTTAATTTTTACGATTGAGGGACTTAGTTTCATTATCCAAATGTTGTCGAAAAAGATTCGTGGCAAAAAAGTTTTTTTATCTTCACCGATCCATCACCATTTCGAAGCCATTGGCTGGCCAGAGTATAAAATAACGATGCGCTTCTGGGTGGTTGGTGCCGTTGCTTCCGCGGCTGGGCTAGCTATGGCCATTGTCGGGCGGGGCGGTTTCTAGAATTAAATTAGAAAGGATTTAATGGAAGAACAACCACGGGGAGAACTTAACTTTGATTGGAAGCCTTGGCCAATATCATTGGAAGAGTTCGATCGTGAGCCAAGAAGTAGAGAGATTCGTTCGATTTGCATTAACGCAGTTCGAAGTGTAAGAAGATTAACAAAAAGTGATCTAACCGAAGAAGAGAGAAATCAAGAATATTCAAATTTGGAATATTATCAATGTTGGCGAAGAGCCGGATTCTTTCAGGGGTGACCCCATCAAAACGT
>ENA-UOWO01004477-UOWO01004477.1-activated-sludge-metagenome-genome-assembly--contig:-NODE-4477-length-15428-cov-5.089117_pt1 | contig 15428 bp, 14 predicted proteins | sample MGYA00238148_ERZ761564 | MGnify/ENA primary metagenome ERZ761564 (study PRJEB28885, sample SAMN05720194) | activated sludge metagenome | isolation source: Anaerobic digester | place: USA...
TCTATTAATAATGCAGCTTAACTTTTTGTCTCAAATTAGTTTGCAATTCCAAAGCTTTACATAAGTTTTTCAAATGGATCAAGCAGCATCTGTATATCAAAGCCTTTTGGGGCAACTCCGAGAATGCTGTCAGGATACAGATCTATTGCGCAATATGTGCTTACTGCCTTGTTGCTATCGCCGAACATGACTGCCATCTCAACCGCAGCTTGTTCGATGTACTCCGCGTTTTGCGAGGTTCTCTCATCGATAAAACACCGATTAGAGAACTCTTCGAAAAACCGGTCGACGATGGACCTGAAATATGTGAAAACGTCGGCTTTCAACTTAGCTTAAATTTTTAGTAGACACTAATAACATAATGAAAGTAGTTGTTTTTATTGGGAACAGAGTTAATACCTTAAAAATATTAATGGAAGATTCTGAAAATTTTTTATTAATAAAAATTTTTGCTCTTAAAAATAGTCTTTTACATAATTATTGTAAAGAACAAAATTTAGAGCACGAACTATTTGAAATTAATCCATACGATAAGGAATATATTTTAAATTACATCGTTAATGAAAGTTTTGATATATTAATTTCTAACGGTTGTCCATTCATTTTACCTATAGAAAAAATAAAAAAAAACAATCCTTCAATTATTGCAATTAATACACACCCAACATATTTACCACATTTAAAAGGTAAAACTCCTTTGAATGGTGTGTTTATGTTAAATTATAATTTTATTGGAGCAACGACTCATTACATAAACGAAGGAATAGATACTGGCAATATTATATATCAAAAAAAAATATATATAACAAAAGATCTTGATCAAGGATTAATATATATGATTTCCTTTGACTTAGAAACAATAGTATTCAAAAAAGCAATGGAAATTCTAATTTCAAAAAAATTTAATTATCCCGGAAAATTGCAAAAAGGTAAGGGTAGTTATTTTAACAGAGACAAAAAAAATATGGATGTTAATTTTAACATAGACAGCACAAATACCATTGTAAAAAAAATAAATTCAGTCGGAATAGTTGAAATGGGTGTAGAAATACTAATAAATAATGAAATTTATGTTTTGCATAATGCTGAACCAATTATAAACTCTTTTATTTTGAATAAATATAAGACATTTGCTCAAGGAGATATTTTATATTCGTATAGTGACAAGTTTTTAATTAAAACTATCGATGGTATTGTGAAAACTGCATTTATCAAAAAATAATGTGAAAATGACTCAACCCAAAGTTAGCGTTTTCATGATAACATATAATCATGAAAAATATATTTCAGAAGCCATTGAAGGAATTCTGATGCAAAGAACAAATTTTGATTATGACATTGTTATCGGAGAAGACTGCAGCACAGATAATACACGTAATATTATTCTAGATTATCAAAAAAAATATCCTGGAAAGTTTAAACTACTTTTGCATGATACGAATATCGGTGCAAATGCTAATCAAAAGGCAGTATTAAATAATTGTTCTGGAAAATACATTGCTTTTTGCGAAGGTGATGACTATTGGACTGATCCATTGAAATTGCAAAAGCAAATTGATTTAATGGAAAGCTATCCTAGTCATAATCTTTCCTTTCATCCAGTAATCTATGCTGATAAAAAGATAGTAATGAATAAATATTTTGAAGAGGTGACTCAAATCCCTGTAGATAGTATTATCAAAAGTAATGGGGGGTTTGTACCAACAGCCAGTATGGTAATAAAAAAAAATGCAATGAATGACTATATAAAGTTTCAAGAAATTTGTCCAGATATGCCAATAGGTGATTATTTTATTGCTGTAATAAGTGCAATACCCAATGGTGCACTTTTTTTCCCTTTTGCAGCTGCTATATATAGAGATAATATTTCATCAATGACAAAGTCTCTTTATTTATCGCAAAATACCAGGTTGATTTTTTGTAAAAAAATGCTTAATGCATACAAAAAATTGGATAACTTCACTAATAATAAATACTCAGATTTATTTAAAATACGAAAAAATGAATTTCTTAAATGGAATTTTAAATATTTTATAAAAAGGATTAAATTTTTTCAAGCAATAGAGCTAGTGTTATTCTCCTTGAACTGAAATGTTCTGTGGCAAATATACTTCCCAATAATTATATTTAAATGATAATATTGATAATTGTTCATCGATTTCATACAAATCTATTTTATCCTGTTAAATCATTAATTGAATATGGGAATCAAGTTATTTTGATAGTTCCCAAAATTGACATTTATGATAAACTTATTGAAGATCATTCTTTTATTGAACCAATAAGAATATCAAATCGTGATTTGTCAATTTGTTTTATTAGGGACTTGCTAAAGCAAATAGTTCCTGACTTAATTATTCAGCGTTATTTTCATAAAAAATGGAAATTATTCTCTATTATTGGAAGATTTATGGGAATTCAATGCGTTACTTATGATCAAAGTCCTCAAACCTACAACAATCTGTTAGCACAACTTTCTCGGCCAATACAAAGAGTAATTAAGGGGCAACCATTAAGAAAATTTACACCGACTTTAAATAAAGGAATTCCAGGAAAGTTTAAAGAGCCGTTTTCTAAATTTATCCCATTCCCCATTGAACCACTTGTTGATATAAATATTAGAACATATTGTCCAGACAGAACTATAAGATTTTTGTGTGTAGGTAAACTAGGACAAAAAAGAAAACATCATTTATTGTTATTGGATGCTCTTGAGAAAATTAATGTCAACTGTTCACTCACATTTGCTGGCGCGGGGCCAGATTATGCTTTAGCAGATATAGAATATTTTAATCTATTGGAAAAGAGGTGTTATAGTTCTTCTCTAAAAGGTGAAATAAAAATTATTATGGATTTACCTTATCAGGAGATGATTAAAATCTACAGTAAACACGACATTTTAGTTATGCCGGCAGAAAATGAATCGCACGGACAATGTATTGTTGAAGCCTTAGCAGCAGGTTGCCCAGTAGTTACAACAGATGATTGTGGTGCGGCTGGTTATATCACAGACGGTTATAATGGATTAATCTTCAAGAAAAATGATTTGAACGGGCTGATTGAAAAATTAAATATATTTCTTGAAAATCCAACGAAAATATCTGAATTTGGACATAACGCAATACAGCAGATTATAGAACAACATTCGCCAGAAAGTTTTGTTAAAGACATTTTAGATCTAATATAAATAAAGCAAATTTTTGCAGATGAAAATAAAAGCTAGAAGTTTGGCATTAACAGCTTTACTTCCATTCTCATTTCCAATAATATTGAAAGAACTGGGTTATAAGAAAAAAGAAACTTTAGTTCTAATTGCTTTTATTCTAGCTTTAATTAGTTTTACTTATTTGCCATATGTAACTAGTGACAAAGCAACTTATTATGGTTATTATGAGTATTATGCCGATATGTCGCTTATAGAGTTTTTAAACTTTTTAATTATTGGAAGAGCTGATTACGTATTCCATTTTTTTATCTATCTCTTCAGCACATTCAATATTCCTTTTCATTTCTTATTTTTAATTATTACCTACACTACTGTATTCATTTGGTACGATATTTTCTATGAAATAATTGCTAAACAAAATATTGGTTCTAAACAGTACATATTCTTTTTTTTATTATTAGTGTTTTCTTTTTCAGTCTCATCATTACTTTCAGGCGTGAGATTTTACTTAGCTGTCACAATATCATTGTCGGGTTTGTATAGAGGAATATTGAAAGAGAGAAAAATAAACGGAATTATTCTGATTCTTATATCAAGTATCATTCATTATGGTTGTTTAATATTCCTTCCAGCGTATTTTGTGTTTGTTTTTTTTAAAAATAATCACAAATTGTTTTTAATTATTTTTCTTGTCTCTTTTACTTTTCTTGCATTACCTAAAGAGTTCCTATTAGAAAAGTTTGAAAAGCTTAATCTTATAGAGACCAGGCAAACGCGGATAGATAACTATTTAGGCAATGAAGATCTCATTGAAAGAGGATTAAAAACGTTAAATACCAATTATTTGATACAATATTATATTAATATGGCATGGATATATTTTGCATACTTATATATTCTATTGACTATTAAAAGAAAATCAATGCTTCGCGATATTTTTTATATAACTTTTGCCATTTCCAACCTATTTTATGCTTCGCCTGTGATATATAATAGATATATAATTTTAGTCAAAAGTCTTTTTATTCTTTTAATTATCAACGAATACTACCTCAACTATAAATACAAAAAATTAATTCATTCCATATTTTTTGTTTTTTTATTAAGTTTTTTTGTAAATATCTATGTGATAAGAGTGCCCCTGATTAAAAGTATATTTCAAATTGAAAATGCTACACTGCCAACAACATTATTAAAGAAAGATTTCCAAACTAAAGATTTTATTGAAGTAAAATGAAAACGATATTTCTAATTCTTTATGAATTGAGGATAATTCCTGTTAAGTTTTATGCAAAATTAATTGGGGTTAGAATTGGTCGAGATTGTAACATTCAGCATGTTAATTTTTCATCAGAACCTTATTTAATTAAGATTGGCAATCATGTTCAAATAACGAGTGGGACACGTTTTTTTACGCATTCAGGTGGATGGGTACTAAGGGAAAAATATCCGGATTGGGATGTTTTTGGGAAAATCATAATTGGTAACAATGTTTATATTGGCAATTCTTGTTTAATAATGCCAGGTGTCACAATTGGTAATAATGTAATTGTTGGAGCTGGTTCTGTAATAACCAAAAGTTTACCAGACAATGTTGTTGTGGCAGGTAATCCAGCTAAAATTATTTCTGATATAGACACTTTCGAAAAGAAAAATTTAAGATTTAATGCCAAAACCGGTACTTTAAAAAATAAAAAAAGAATACTTCTTAACTTAAATTCTTCTTTTTTTATTAAAAGAGATATTTTAAAATGAGTAAAAAAATATCGTTTATAATCCCTAATCAATTAGGGGGTGCTGAATCTGTAACTTTATCATTTGCAAAAATTTTAAATGCCAATGTGTTTGATGTTGAAATTATTGTAGCTGGAGATAACAATAGAATATTAAAGGAAGATTATGACTTAAGATGTTCTTTTCTATTAATAAAAAAGTTTAAGTTTTCAGTTTATAAATTTTATTCATTAATAAAACGACAAAAATCTAACATCTTTTTTACTTCACTCCATGGAATAGCATTTTCTTTAATTATTGCGTCTTTGTTTCAAAGAAAGGCAAAAATTATTGTTCGTCAAAGCTTTATGCCCAATCGTTATTCAAAATATTCTTTAACAACAATTGGTATAAGGCTTTTGTATTCCCGGGTATATAAATTAATTGCTCAAACACAGGAAATGAAGCAAATGATGATTGAATATTACAAACTAAACCCGGGGAAAATTAAGATTCTAAATAATCCACTTGATTACGAAACAATTCATAATGGAATAAAGGAAATGAATCCATTCAAAGAAATAAAAGGTTTAAAATTTATTACAGTTGGAAATATACGTTACGTGAAAGGACACGATACTTTAATAAAGGCTTTTAAAATAGTAAAAGATAAATTTCCTGATTCTAATCTGTTCATCATTGGGAATTTCTCTCAGACCGATGAATACTTTTTGGAGATGCAAAATTGGAATGAAGTCAATAATATGAGAGCTAGCGTTCATTTTACAGGGTTTTCAAACAATCCATACAAATATATTTATAACTCTGATTGTTTTGTTTTACCTTCAAGAAGTGAAGGATTACCCAATGTTCTATTGGAAGCCATGTATTTAAAGAAACCTGTTGTTGCGACAAAATGTATCCCATTTATTGAACGTGTGATAGAGGATGGAATTAATGGTTACAAAGTAGAAGTGGAAAACGAAGAGAAAATGGCAGAAGCTATGATTAAAGCAGTTAATTTGCAAGTTAAGGAAACCAACTACTATAATCCGGCTACTGAAAAGGAAATAATTGATATTTTTCAGTAATGAAAAAAATTGTTATACTGGTTAATACTCTTCAACGCGGTGGCGCTGAAAAACAAAGTATCTATTTATTGAATGCCTTAAAAGATAAATATTTAATAGTTTTTGTTGTATTTCACGGCCTATTAATTGAAGATAAACTTCTTCAGTTAATTGAGGGGAATAATTATCATTTGATTAGATTGGGGGAAAAGAAATTTAAGAAACTGGTTGTATTATATAAGATTTTTAAGAATTATGAAATAAATTATTTATTTACATACCTTACAAAACCAAATTTTATTGGAGCAGTTATTGGTAGATTTGCAGGTATTAATAATATTTATGGGGGTATAAGGAGTACGAAGTTACCTTTATGGAAACTGTTAATCGAAAAATTCACAATGAATTTTTTAACGACAAAAACTATATTTAATAGTTATTTAGGAGAAAAGTTGTTAGGTGTCAAAGAGAGTACAAAGACATTGGTAATTCCCAACTGTTTTTATAATATACATGATGTGTTCGTCCGCCCAATTAAAAGTCATTCCAAAATTATCACAGTAGGGCGATTCGATGAAGCTAAGGATTACAAAACAGCCATAAAATCAATATATGAACTGACGAAGACAAAGCCAATTTTTATTTTTCAGATCGTTGGTTATGGTAAGCTAGAATCAGAAATCAGAAAGTGGATTACGTATTATAAATTGGAAGGATTTATCCAGGTTTTAATTAACCCAGATAATATTTCTGAACTGTTGAATGAAGCTGATATTTATCTGTCAACTTCTATTTTTGAAGGAACCAGCAATTCAATCATGGAAGCGATGAATGCATCACTCCCCATTGTTGCAACAAATGTAGGTGATAACAACCGAATGATTTTTGAAGGCAAAAATGGGTTTCTGCACCATGTCGGGGATTATAAGGGGATTGTAAAGAGTTTGGAAGCCTTAATGGATGATTATAATCTTCGAATCAAATTTGGTATAAGAAGCAATCAAATACTCAGGGAAAACTATTCGTTTAAAAAGTTCAAAGAAAGTTACATACAATTAATAGAACAGGAATGAAAGTAGTACATGTTGGCCCTAAAAATTATCCTCCTTCTCATGGAGGGACTGAAAGGGTTGTATATAATATTGTTTCTAATAGTGAAGATATTGAGAGTCATATTATGGTGGAATTTTCACAGAAGGAGCAAGATAAAATATCAGTATTACCAAAATCATATTTAAAGAGACTACGTTTTATTTTAAATTATGTTAAGGAGAAAGAGATTGATATTGTTCACTTTCATAACGAGACATATATTCCATTGGCGTTATTGTATAGTTTTTTTAATAAGAAAAATGTGGTTACTATTCATGGATGTCACTTCACAAACCCAAAATACAATTTCATTCAAAGGTTTTTTATTTTGTTTTTTGATATTGTTGGTGCAACGATTCTTCCTCGTTTAGTTTTTTGTAGTGAAGTTGATAAAAATAAATTTAGTAAGTTAATTCCATTTAGAAAACTATATTATGTCCCTAATGGTGTCGAGATTCCTATGTTAAATATAACAAATAATGACGATAAAATAAATAGTATTGTATATCTTGGAAGAATCAGTCCTGAGAAAAATTTACTACTTTTAATAGATGAAGCAGATAAAGCTAAAGTCAGTTTACATATTTATGGCGCTTTCGATGATAGAAGACCAAAATTTAATGAATTAGTGAAAAAAGCACTTAGGAATTCTGAATATGCTGTTTGGAAAGGTTCTGTAAATTATTCCGAAGTTATATCAACTCTTAACAAGTATGACACATTTATCTATCCATCTGTATCTGAGGGTTTACCAATGTCTGTCTTGGAAGCGGCGTCATCTGGACTTAAATTGATTCTTTCGGATATTCCTCAACATAAAGTTTTGAATTTTCCTTCGGTTAATTATATAAAAACGAATTCGTTTAGTTTAAGTGAATTATCTAACGATATTGATGGAAATGAAAATAAGAAATATGTTGAAGTAAACTTTTCGATTGATAGGATGGTAAATGAATACAAAGTTATATATAAATCATTGCTTTATGAGTAACAAAATAAAACTTTCCATTGTCGGTTTTGGTAGAATGGGACTTACACATTATTCTATAATTAATAGTAGACCAGATGTAGAGATTGAATCTATTGTAGATACTTCTCCAATTGTTTTGACAATGATGAATAAATATCTTCCTATTAAAACCTACAAAGATTACAATGAGCTATTTGAAACATCAAAACCTGATGCTATTCTAGTTTGTACACCTCCTAATTTACATTATGATATAATAGAAAAGGCATTCCGAAGTGGAATTCATGTTTTTGCAGAAAAACCTTTCACTACAAAATACGAGGAGGCAATCAGACTAAAAAATCTTTTTGATAGTTCTGAATTGGTTAATCAGGTGGGTTACGTGAATCGGTTCAATGATGTTTTTGTAAAAACAAAGGAGTTGTTGGATGATGGGGTCATAGGTAAGGTTATACGATTCAAATCGGAAATGTTCAGTTGTACCATCACAAAATCGGATGATGCATCTGGTTGGCGTGCGTCAAGAGAGAGCGGTGGTGGTGCAATTTTTGAAATGGCATCTCATGCAATTGATTTAGTGAATTACTTGATTGGTAAACCTGATAAGGTTGTGGGTTCGTCGGTAAGTCAAATATACTCAAAGGCAGTTGAAGATGCTATGTCAACTACATTGCTTTATAAGTGTGGAACATCAGGGACAATATACATTAATTGGAGTGATCCGAGTTATAGAAAACCGACCAATAAGATCGAAATATTTGGCGATAAGGGTCGCATCTTGGCTGATCAACATTCAATTAAGATTTTTGCAAACAAAGCAGATATTGAACATAATCTGAGAGAGGGTTGGAATACATTATATATTACTGATATCTTCAAACCGGTACCATTCTATGTGAGAGGTAATGAGTTTACAAGACAACTGTATCATTTTGTAGATTGTATCCAGGATAGATCCTTAAATAATCAGTGCACTTTTGAAGATGGTGCAAATGTTCATGAGATGATAGATAAAATATTCTCAGATTATGAAATTAACGGAAAGTTCTAAAATGGGAAAAATAGATAATATAATATTTGGCGACAATCAGTTCTTTGGCATTAATCATATGTCGCAGGAGAAAGCACAACAATTATCGGAAAAGTTTTTCGATACAAATAACATATACAAAGTTTATGATATTGCTTTTGATTCCGGAATAAAAGCTGTCATGCTAAATAGCAACGATAGGGCAAAGGAGATCTGCAATCATTTCAGAGAAAACAAAAGCAAGTATAGTTCTATCAATTGGTATCCTTCCATCCCATATCCTCACAAATATGCAAATCTGGTTGCAGAGAAAGGAATACTACCTGCTATTAATGACGTCTTGTTTAAGGATAATTCTGCAATGGGCGTAATTGGTATGATGGCTAAGGGGGGTAGTGCCGTTCTTGGTAAAGATGCTATTAAATTGATGCAGATGCTCATTGATGTTGAAATGAAAATTTATAAGGGCCTTAATGTCAAAGCAGTATTTCTCCAAAATATAGTGACAGATTTAATACTGGGTTTTGAAATTAAAGAAATATTTTTTGAGTATTGTGAATATATCAAGAAAAAATACAATGCTATTCCAGGTTTGATTACACAAAATATGCCTCATCTATTGAATAAATTGAAAGAATGGGATATAAAAGAAGTTGTTATTTGTTCATCATATAATAAAATTGGATATCTGATGTCGCCTGATGTTGTAAGTTATTCAGAAGCTGCAGCATCCAATAATCCTGAAGATTATCAATTAATGGCAATGTCAACGCTTGCATCCGGTGCAATTACAGCAAAAGAAGCTTATGAATTCATTAATAATCAAAATATTCAATCTGTAGTTTTTGGTGCTTCCAGCAAAAATCATATCGCTGAGACTGTTAAATTGATTACGATTTAGAGCAATCAAATCAATCTAAACTTGAAACTCAAGTTAAGTAATGACATAAACCGGCATGGAATATCGTTGTCATCATATAATATATGCTTTGGCTTGTAGAGAAATATTATGATAGCTAATGACTAAAAAAATACTTATCACGGGTATCAACGGATTCGTGGGTACCAACTTCACAAATAGCTGGTTCAGGAACCACAAGATAGTCGGTTTGGATATTCATCAGCCTGAAAAGGAGGGTGTGGAACGCATATTCGGTTGGGATGAGCTGGGTAAGGTGCCTTCGGTGGATGCAATTGTGCATCTGGCGGGAAAGGCGCATGACACGAAGAACAGAAGCGAGGCGCAGGTTTACTTTGATGTGAACACCGGCCTTACGCAAAAGATATTCGACTACTTCCTGCAATCGGATGCGCGGACGTTCATCTTCTTCAGCTCGGTGAAAGCGGCTGCGGACAGTGTGCCGGGTGATGTGCTGACGGAGAAGTTAGTGCCGGCTCCAATAGGTCCCTATGGTGAATCGAAGATCAGGGCGGAGGAGTATATCTTGAAGAAACTTTCGACAATGGGAGATCAGCAATCAGCAAAAAGCGTATTTATTCTTAGACCATGTATGATATACGGTCCGGGTAACAAGGGGAATCTGACCCTGCTGTATAGTGTAGTAAAGAAGGGTATTCCCTGGCCGCTGGGTGCGTATGAGAACCGTCGCTCGTTCTGTTCCATCGATAACATCTCCTATGTGGTGGAACAGCTGATTGTGAAGGAGAACATTGTGAGTGGAATCTATCACGTGTGTGATGATGAGCCTTTGTCGACCAATGAGCTGATCAGGTTGATCAGTGAGTCGGTGGGCAAGAAGTCGCACATCTGGCAACTGCCGAAAGGGTTGATGAATGCTGCTGCTGCCATTTGCGGAGCTTTGAAGCTGCCACTGAACAAAGAGCGGTTGCGCAAGCTTACTGAGAACTACGTGGTTAGCAATGCAAAAATCAAACGAGCGTTGGGTATAGAGAAAATGCCAGTCACAGCAAGAGATGGGATGATGAAAACACTATCAAGTTTTAATAAAGAGTAATATTGTATGATTCGTCTAATTGATTTTTTGGCTTCTTTTTTTGGTTTGATCTTGCTATTACCCCTAATATTAGTATTGTATATTATTGGTTTGTTTGATACCGGATCTCCTTTTTTTAGTCAGAAAAGAGTAGGGAAGAACAGGAAGGCTTTTATGTTGTATAAGTTCCGGACGATGAATAAAAATACAAAATCAGTAGCGACACATCTTGCCAATCAAAGTGATGTTACAAGATATGGATCCTTCTTAAGAAAAACCAAACTTGATGAATTGCCTCAGCTTTTGAATGTGATGATCGGCAATATGAGTTTTGTAGGACCACGTCCGAATTTATTCAATCAAACAGAACTTATTGCTGAGCGAGAAAAAAGAAACGTCTACGATCACAAACCCGGCATAACTGGTTTGGCTCAAATTAATGAAATTGACATGTCTACTCCTGAGAAACTAGCAGAAAAAGATGCTGAGATGTTATCAAGCTTAAATCTATATACTTATTTTAAGTACATATTTGCTACTGTTTTGGGTAAAGGGAAAGGGGACAGGATAATTACAAATAAATAAAATTTATGACCTCAACAACCAAGACCCAATGGTCCATCAACCCCGCAGGCGAAAAGTTCCCGCTTCCGGAGGAAAAAGATTATCAAATTGAATTTGAACGTTTATCAAAATTAACAAAACAGGCCCACGAGAAAGGACAAGAGGTGGTGGTGGTGATGGGGGCAGGTTTTGTGGGAGCTGTTATGGCTGCTGTGGTGGCCGGCTCTAAAGACAAGCAGGGAAAATATTCCAAGTTTGTAATTGTCTGCCAGCGGCCCAGTACGCGCAGTTACTGGAAGATCCCCATAATCAACCGCGGAGAATCTCCCGTTAAGGCAGAAGATCCGGAAGTAGATGCCCTGATTTCAAAATGTGTGAAGGATGAGAAGACGCTGGTGGCAACGTTCAACAGCGATTGTTTGTCGTTGGCCGATTGTGTGGTGGTTGATGTGCAGTGTGACTTTGTCAAACAAGATCTGGGCATGATGGTTACCGGGGAAGCCGATATGGCAGCCCTGGAAGCAACCATTCGCACCATAGGAGAAAGAATTCAGCCGCATTGCCTCACGCTTATTGAAACCACCGTGGCTCCGGGAACGACCGAATTTGTTGCCTGGCCCATTATGAAAAAAGCCTTCGCTGCCCGTGGCATTGAATCCGAACCGCTGTTGGCCCATAGTTTTGAACGAGTTATGCCGGGCAAGGAATACGTGGCCAGTATCCGGGATTTCTGGAGGGTATGCTCGGGATGCAATGCCGAGGCCCGCAAGCGGGTTGAAAAATTCCTGCGGGAAGTCCTGAATACAGAGAAATTCCCTCTAACGGTAATGGATCGTCCCATTGAATCCGAGACCACCAAGATTGTTGAAAATTCTTACCGGGCAACCATCCTGGCCTACCTGCACGAATGGAGCATTTTTGCCGAACGCAACGGGGTGGATCTGATCAAAGTGATCAAAGCCATAAAAATGCGCCCCACTCATAGCAATATGATCTTCCCCGGTCCCGGGATAGGAGGGTATTGCCTTCCCAAAGACGGCGGACTGGGTTATTGGGCATACCGTCATATATTGGGATTTGAAGACGGTGACAACCTATTCAAAATAACCCCGACAGCCATTGACATCAACGACACCCGTGCCCTTCACGTGGCTGAACTGGTGCGTGATGCACTGCGTAATATGGGTCGCTACATTGCCGGTGCCGATGTGGTTCTTTGCGGAGCAAGTTATCGGCAGGATGTGGGAGATACCCGCTACAGCGGATCGGAGATGGTAGTCCGGAAACTGGCCGAGATGGGTGCAGAGATCCGCGTTCACGATCCGTACGTAGATCATTGGTACGAATTTGAATCCCAGGAAACGTATCCGGCCATAGGGCAATCCTGGTCCCGTTTCTTCCGCAATCAGGAAAATTTGAAAAACCTGAAGGTGGAAAAGGACCTGCCTGCCATGCTCAAGGGGGCTGAAGCCCTGGTGTTGGCTGTGCCTCATCATGATTACCTGCACCTGAAGCCGACCGAAATTGTCAAATGGGCCGGAAAACCGCTGGCCGTTATTGATTGTTTTGGTATTCTGGATGACGATACCATTCGGGAATACTTCAGATTGGGGTGCGAGGTCAAGGCTCTCGGTCGCGGACACGTACAGAGATTAAAAAAGGAAGAGCTCCAATAAAACCGATGGAATGAAAAATATCAGTGTTTTGATCACAGGTGGGGCCGGGTTCATCGGCTCCAACCTGTGTGAATTCTTTTTAGAAAAAGGGTTTAAGGTAATATGCCTGGATAACCTGGCCACAGGATTCAAATCAAATATGGATGGTTTTATGAGCCATCCTTTTTTTAAATTTATTGAAGGGGATATTCGTGACCTTCAAACATGCAGGGAAGCCGTAAAAGGAGTGGACTACGTCCTCCACCAGGCCGCCCTTGGTTCGGTGCCGCGTTCCATTAAAGATCCGGCAACCACCAATGAAGTAAACATAGGGGGCTTTTTGAATATGCTGGTCGCTGCCCGTGATGCGGGAGTGAAACGTTTTGTTTATGCCGCATCTTCCTCAACATACGGAGATTCCGAAACATTGCCCAAAGTAGAAGACAAGATCGGGAACCCACTCTCTCCCTATGCCGTTACTAAATACGTGAATGAATTGTATGCCGATGTGTTTTCCAGGACATATGGAATAGAGTGCATCGGGCTCAGGTATTTTAATGTCTTTGGTAGAAGGCAAAGCCCCAAAGGGGCATATGCAGCAGTTATTCCCTTGTTCGTAAAAAGCCTTATCAGTCATGAAAGACCTGTGATCAATGGGGGCGGGGAGTATTCCAGGGATTTCACTTATATTGAAAATGTGATCCAGGCCAACTACCTGGCCATGACAACCACGAATCCCCGGGCGGTGAACAAGGTTTACAATGTGGCCTTTGGAGAAAGAACAACGCTAAACCAGTTGTTCAATTACCTAAGGGAAGGCCTTTCCGGTTTTGACCCGGCTATTGGTGAAATTACTCCTGTATACGGACCGTTCAGGGTCGGTGATATTCCACATTCCCTGGCTTCTATTGACAGAGCAAGGTCTTTACTTGGATACGAACCGAAATATTCCGTTAAGAAAGGCCTTCAGGAAGCCATCAAATGGTATTGGGACAATTTGAAATAATTTTTTTACTTAGTTTATGAAAGATATCCGTATTGCAGTGATCGGGCTTGGTTATGTGGGACTTCCCCTGGCTCGGTTGTTTTCTACAAAATTCAGAACCATTGGATTTGACGTAAATGAAGCCCGGGTTAAGGAATTGTTGCAGGGTCACGATGCCACGTTGGAAGTGGATGATGCTTTGTTGCAACAGGCATTAAAAGATGGGTTCAAGTGTACTACCCGCTTGGAAGACATCAAGGATAGCAATTTTTATGTGGTGACAGTTCCCACTCCCGTGGATAAAAACAACAACCCGGACCTTACGCCATTGATCAAAGCCAGTGAAACAGTCGGGAAGGTGGTTTCCAAAGGAGACATTGTGGTATATGAATCTACTGTCTATCCCGGAGTCACAGAAGATGCCTGTATTTCCGTTGTCGAAAAAGTTTCCGGTTTGAAATACAACACCGATTTCTTTGCCGGCTACAGTCCGGAACGCATCAACCCCGGGGACAAAGAACATACCGTGGAAAAGATCAAAAAAGTAACCTCGGGTTCAACACCGGAAATAGGGGAGTTGGTCAACCGGATCTATAGTTCTGTGATCACAGCCGGTACCCACTTAGCTCCATCCATTAAAGTGGCAGAGGCAGCTAAAGTTATTGAAAATTCACAGCGTGATATCAATATTGCGTTTGTGAATGAACTGGCCCGGATCTTTAACATCATGGGACTGGATACGAACCAGGTACTGGAAGCGGCAGGAACCAAATGGAACTTTCTGCCCTTTAAACCCGGTCTTGTAGGCGGCCATTGCATTGGAGTGGATCCGTATTACCTGGCGCAATGCGCCCAACGCTATGGATACCATCCCGAGATCATTCTGGCCGGAAGGCGTATGAACGATGGCATGGGCAAATACGTGGCCAACGAAGTCCTAAAAATGATGATCAAGGCAGAAAAACCGGTCAAAGGATCCAAAATCCTCATGCTGGGCATCACCTTTAAGGAGAACTGTCCCGACATCCGCAATACCCGCGCCATAGACATCCACAAAGAATTAACCGATTTCGGCATTGAAGTCACCATCTACGATCCCTGGGCAAAACCCGAAGAAGTCATGCACGAATACGGAGTCCCCATCATCTCTCAATTCCCCGAAAGCAACGGCTACGCCGCCATCATCCTGGCCGTCGCCCACAAAGAATTCCTCTCCCTCAACCTCTCC
>ENA-UOWO01004478-UOWO01004478.1-activated-sludge-metagenome-genome-assembly--contig:-NODE-4478-length-15428-cov-5.034931_pt1 | contig 15428 bp, 9 predicted proteins | sample MGYA00238148_ERZ761564 | MGnify/ENA primary metagenome ERZ761564 (study PRJEB28885, sample SAMN05720194) | activated sludge metagenome | isolation source: Anaerobic digester | place: USA...
CAGGTAAACCTGGTTGAGGTCTCTCGGTGGATTGGTGGCACCGGTATTACCGTAGTATATGAAGTATCCTTCATCGACGCCGAATGGAGGAATATCACGCTGCAGCTTGAACCAGGTAATTTCGCCGCTGACGCGGTCCCGGTTCAATTCTGTCCAGGTGCCTGTAATATCGTTCCAGTAGACGACCCGCCAGTCATCACCATCGGCCTGCATCTGACCTGCAGCGATAAACCGATTTGTGTCGATAACAATCCTCGCAGAGCAGCCGGCAGCATAGTTTCTGGCATCGCCGGTAATTTTCAGGCGCTGTCTGTAGGCGTAGCCGGTGTTCCACCAGGCCGGAAAAGGATTGCCGTGCAGGACCGCCGGCATATCGGGCTGAACGATTGCCGAAGTGTATTTGTCGCTGTGATCGACAGCGCCCTGGTGATATAAAAGGTCAATGCCGGTTATATTCAGGTCTGCTGTCCCGGCGTTTTTTAAAGTAACCCGTTCAGGAAGTCCGGTCTGCCCCCTGCTTATCAGTGTGTCGTCAGCCTGAACAAGTGTGATCGAAGCGCTTTCCTGCAGGATCATGCAGACATTTGAAGTTACGGCTGGTGACGAAACTGTATTCGCGGTGCCCTCAACCGTGCCGCTGCAATTGCCACGATAAGTCAGCTGTCCCTGGCTGCCTGCGACCGCTGTCCAGACAAATTCGGCGCTGCCGCCACCGGGAACGGTAACCGATGTGGGTACCGGCCCCGAAACTGCTGTATCGCTGCCAGAGCCCCAGCCGACAAGAGCCGATGAACTTACCCCGATAGCACTGGTTTGCCCAGCATTGCTGACCCGGTGAACAATGCTGAACTGCTGACCACTGATAACCTTTTCCGGCAAAATTATCTGAGAAACGAGCTGGGCTGGTGAATTAAGATTAAAACCTGTTTCTGCCAATACAACCGCCTCAGAGACATTGGTTACAATTATTCGCCATTGGCCCGAGGGGTCTGTGCCCAGCATTTCGCGCGAGCAATAAATGTTACCGGTTGTATCAGGAAAAATTTTGGCAGACAACACCGTATTTTCAGATGGATCGAGCCATTTGACCATGCATGGAACACTGGGTGTATAGCCTGTGCCTTTACAGTAAATCGTCTCACCGATATTAAAAGTGTTTTTAGCCGAGGCATAAAAGGTGTTGCTGTAGGTTTTAAAATTCTGCCCGCGAATGAGCCACTCGAGTGGCAGGGTCGCATGATTGTCTGATATGGTCTGCCCGGTGTTGCCTTCAGTGCCACTGGCGACCCCATCGATGATGTCATTGCCGGGGATAGCGCTGTCTGAAACATCTATGTCAAAATAAACCTTGATTGTCGGGGTCAGTGGCACCTGTTCTTCGACCCCCATTACCGGGTTATCCGGCTCAGGGGAAGCAACCTGCCTGATAAGCACGTCATCAATGGCCCAACCATACGCATTCACGCCCTTATCGGAACCAAAGGTGAACTCAAGATAGGCTGTCTTACCTAATGAAGGACTAAGATCGTAAGTTTGTCTTGCCCATGGGCCATGCTGATTCATGTAGGCACTTTCCAGCAACTGCAATTGGGTGCCGTTCAGTTGCATTGGATCACTTTCTGCAGGAACAGGTCCTTGACAAACTCTCAATGCCCCAACATCGAATGCCCCACCATTCTCGATGTCATAAAAATCCCAGAAAGTGAGAGTTGGATTTAACTTCCCAACAAGGCTGAAATCAGGGGAACGCAATGAAATAATTTCCATTGTTTTGTTTAGTGGGTTGTTATTATAGGTATTGTCAAGGTCTGTTGCCCAGCAATTTGCGCCAGATCTTGCTGAAACAGGGCCTTGCCCGTCTTCATCCGCAAGACCATCTCCATTAACCGTTCCCCGTTCCCACCTGTCGCCATAAGCTGAAGTGTAGCTTGGAACACGCCCCTGACTCCAACCGTTCTTGCCCGATTCAAAATTGTCGAAAAACACAAAGACATTGGCGGGGTTGGCTGGCGGATTCGCTGCCGTAACGCTGTCAGCGCCGTAATAGATAGCGTATTTGTCTGAGGCCCCGGGGGCCGAAGAAATTGGGTCCTGCAGGCGGAACCAGATGGTTGTGTCGGTCTGATTCCAGCCGCTGGCAAGCGGGTCGAGATACCTGTCTATCTGCGAAAAGCTTACCCCGTTGAAATAGACAACCCTGATGTCGTCGCCGTTTGCCAGTGATTTGCCCTCGCTCACCAGTTTCTGGTGGTCAAAGACCAGCTTTATCTCATAGGTTTTCGGAAGAATCGATGGTGAACGGTTGGTAATGGTCAATTGCCTGCGGTAGAACCAGTTATCGTTCCACCAGTAGGATTTGGCAAAATTCTGAGGAAAATCGGGAGAAATCTTTTTCCAGTTTGCATAGTTCGAGGGGGTTACCGGCAGCAGATCAGCCGAATTGATGAGAATATCGGCCTCGCCGCTGCGCTCGATATCCATGATCGCCTGGTTGCCGGAAGAACCTCTTGTGACCTCATCGGGGCCGAAAATCGAAGCGACAACGACTTCGGCAGGTTGCTGCACCGTCCATTTATGGGTCAGGTCAGCGCCGGAATCATTGCCGCCAGAGGTTTCAACTGCGCCATTGACCGTGCAGACACCTGAGTTGATAATCGGAAAAACAGAAACGGTAAACTTGAAGGTTACTTTAGCCCCGGCAGGTATAATTGCCGGGAGAGACGGGGAATTGAGAGTCGTTTCGTATTGCCCGAACGAGTAGGTCAGGGTCGCGACGGTGGTGGTAACTGGGCTTCCGACGTCAAGATTCTCGACTTCCATGTTGACGACGATACCCGTCTGCCCTTTTGACACTGTTGCTTTTGAGCATAGAATTGAATTGACACGAACCGCCGCTTCAGTCGGCAGAATTGCACAGGCCAGCAACAGAATTACAAAAAAACAGCCCCGCCACAAATGCTTAGACCAGAATCGCAAAATATATTCTCCCCTTGAAAGCCCTTTCAGCTCTGTTCTGAAAGCGCCAACAAAATCAGGGTTGCCGACGCCGGCTGGTTTTTACTGATCAAAAGATTCGCGTATTCCTGCGCGTATCGTGAAAAGAACAGGTAATTGTCGCAGCAGGCGCTTTCGAAGCTGCCCCATGCCTCATCATATCGGGCAGCATTTATCTGCCTGATAATTTTGTTCATAGATTCACGGTTGGTGATTTCCGTTCTGACCAGACGGGCCATTTTATGGTATTTCTGGTTTCCGGGGTCTTCTGCGATGGCCTGGTCGATGAATCCCTGGGCTCCCCAGAAATCAGCCGAGTCAAGCCGGCGGCAGGATTTGCGGAAAAAGGCATGCGCAATCTTTCGATGTTCAAGCGAGACTGTATATTTCGGGACTTTTGCGCTATTGTGGCCGGATTCAGGCATCAGCTTTACTGGTTTCTCAAATTTGACCGGGGCTGCTGGAGACACATTTTTGGCATGCCAGACCCTGGCGCAGAAAAGTATTGCCACACCAAAAATCATTGTTAGAATCAGCAGATCGAGCTTTTGTTCGAGTTTCATATTATTTCTGTGTGATTGCCAGCGACATGCCGGAAAAACCCATCATGGGGGTTCCGAGGCAGTTCTGATAGGGAAAGCTGTCGTAATTCGACTGATCGCGCCCTGGCCAGTTCTTATCGTTGATGTTTATGACCACATTGGTTTCGTTAACGTGCCAGGGGGTTGCTGCAAAGCTGTTTGTTTCGAAGCTGGAGCTGGCAAGAAGGTTTCGGGTTGGCACCCAGAACTTGCATCCTGGACCCGTTCCCCACAGGTGATCCGGGCAGAACGGATCTTTGGGTACCTTTGCCAGATAGCCTCTGGCAACCAGGTCATTCAGATATGCCACCAGCTTGGCCTGATCTTCAAAATCACCATAAAAAAGGGCTGATTCAGACGCTGTTCTTTCAAGCGCCATGCCGCTCCTGATGATACTTAAGGTTTGAGACAGAGTTTGTTCTTTTTCTCTCAAAGTGATAATCTGCTGGTCTGGAACCGCCTTCAAGGAAAACAGTCCGATGCCAACAAGAGCAATCAGAAGCATAAGAAGCAAAGCGCCGCGTCGATTGTTGATTCTCATCATAAAGTCTCCGACTGATCCTGATTTCTATTTATATATTATTAACTAGCATGGCATTCTGATTTATGCAAGTCTGAAAAACCGCTGCGGGTGTTTTTCCAAAAAAGCTGCATTTTAGCCGGGGCAGGAGTAAGATGGGCGAAAACCATGCAGGGGTGGGGAAATGAGTGGTTCAATTGTTCTGCTGGCTTCGCTGTTTTTGCTTATCGCTGCTTATGCTCTTTATGGCCGCTGGGTGGCAAAGAAATTCGGTGTAGACGATACACTGCTGACGCCCGCACATCGCCTGCGCGATGATGGTGATTATGTGCCGGCCCGCGCACCGGTACTGCTTGGGCATCATTTTGCCTCGATCGCCGGTGCGGCGCCAATCATCGGGCCAATCAGTGCCGCTGTATTTGGCTGGGTGCCGGTTCTCTTGTGGCTGCTGCTTGGCGGCATCTTCTTCGGCGCCATGCATGATTTTGCCGCCCTGTTCGTGTCGGTGCGCAATGATGGCCGTTCGATCGGCGAAGTCATCAAAAAACATGTCGGCAACCGTGGCAGCATATTGTTTCTGATCTTTACCTGGTTCACGCTGGCACTGGTAATCGCGGCATTTACGATTATCGTAGCCAAAACTTTCACTACCGTTCCGGCGGCCGCAAGCTCTTCAATAATGTTCATTCTTCTGGCAGTCGTTTTCGGAATCGGCCTGAACCGGTTCAAAATGTCGCTTGGCCTCTCGACATTCGTCGGCGTGGTGCTGCTTCTGGCAATGATCTGGCTAGGGCAGGTCTACCCGGTCAGCGCCCCGGAAAGCACCTGGATCTATGTTCTGATCGTGTATATCTATTTTGCTTCGGTTCTGCCGGTCTGGCTGCTGCTGCAGCCCCGCGATTACCTGAATTCTTTTCTGCTTTATCTGCTGCTGATAGCCGGCTTCGTCGGCATGCTCTTCTACAACCCGGAAATCGTTTACCCGGCCGTAACCAGCTTTAAAGTCGATTCGCTCGGCTATCTGTTTCCGATGCTTTTTGTCACGGTTGCCTGCGGTGCCATCAGTGGCTTTCATTCGCTCGTCGCCTCAGGAACCACAGCAAAACAGCTTGACCGCGAAAGTGACGGCAGCCTTGTCGCCTTTGGCGGTATGCTGATCGAAACTTTCCTCGGTGTTCTCGCGCTTCTTACCGCCGTAATGCTGAGCGGCGAAACCTTTGCCGCAGACCTCGCTGCAAAGGGCCCGGTCGGCGTTTTTGCCAACGGCATGGCACAGGCCATCAATGCCATTCCGGGGCTAAAATTCGAGCCGGGTGCTCTCATAAGCTTTGTTTCGCTCGTCGTGTCGGCGTTTGCCCTGACCAGCCTCGACACCGCAACCCGCCTTGGCCGCTTCGCCTTTCAGGAACTCGCTGAATTCATGCCTGTTGGTATTCAGACACCATTCAAAAATAAGCATGTAGCAACGATTCTTACCATACTGCCAGCTGCGGTGCTTATGTTTACGGGTCAGTGGGCGGCAATCTGGCCGCTGTTCGGTTCTGCCAACCAGTTGCTGGCCTCGATCGCATTGTTGAGCGTCACCGTCTGGTATTTTCACTCTTTTCATCAGCGCCCTTTGTTTATAGCGGTTCCGATGGTGGCAATGTTTCTCGTTACCTGTTTCGCGCTGATAAACGTCATAATAGACAACCTTGGCCGGCATGGCTACCTGATGGCCGGGCTCAGCGGTATTCTGCTTTTGCTCGCGCTGTTTCTCGCCTGGGAAGCCGCCGGCATTCTTCGCCAGAGACACCATGAACAGGGCGAAAGTCAGACCGGCTGAACATATCATTTAAGGCTGCGTTTTAAACACATCAGTAGTAGGATGATAAAAAAAGCGGAATGAGGAGGAGTTAAGCGATGTGGCCTGAAAAGATTAAATTCCCGGTTTTCGGTTTGTTCTGCATGGCTTTGGGCGGTTTTTTTCTGCACTATCGCATACACCCGCCGGCAAAAGACGCTTTTAACCTGATCGGGGTGCTTTTTCCTCTCTTCAATACCCTGATTCTGCCGTTCATGTTTTTCAACCGCCGCACCATGACCTGGGCTTATCTGCTCAACGCCACGAGCGTCGTGGTCGGGGTCGTCGTCATGACCTGGTTTTCGGTCGCCAACTGGAAAGACCCGATCAGCCTCTATACAATTCTGTTCCATTCGACCCTCGCTGACAGCCTCATTCTGATGGGCAAACTGCCGCTCGCGCACGCAATTCTCCTCGACTGGATGGAATTCGACGAGGGAGCGAAAGCATGAATCAGATTGTCTGCAACAACCAGACGCCGGGCAGATGGCAAAAAATCCTGCTGTTGCTGCTGCTGGCCGCTCTGTTTCTTCTGCTCGCCAGAATTGGCGCCCGCCACTATTTTCGCGAAACTGCCGTAGCACCCGGAACTTTTCCGGTAATGATCGGCCGCGTTTTTGCTCTCTGGGCTCTGGCTCTGATGCTGTTACAACCGCTGCTGGCGATGCGTTTTCGCGTTCTCGACAGTTTGTTTGGCCTCGACCGGTTGCTACGTCTGCATAGAATGGCGGGTATCGTCAGTCTGACACTGGCCTTTCTGCACCCGATGCTGATTTATGTTTCCGGTTTGAAACGCGCCGGGCCGCTCAATGCCGGGCAATGGCCTGAAGCCCTCGGGGGAATCGGCCTCGCCGGTCTGTGGCTGCTCATAGTTTCTTCATGCTGGCGCCAGTTTCTTGAACTTAAATATGACAGCTGGCTGAAACTGCATCGCTATGCCGGGCCGGTGGCTTTTCTTGCTCTGGTCCATATGTTTGCCATCGAGTCGGCGATGCGCAAAGGCTGGCTGGCAGCATTCTGGCTGGTGACGCTGCTTTTGTGGGCCGGGGTATTGATCGCGCAAAAAAAGTTGCGGTCGGAGCGGGGCACCGCCAGCGAGGCTTTTGTGGTCGCTTCAGCTGATATGGCGGCCGAAAACGTCTGGCGCATCGAATTGAAACCGGCCGGCAAAAACGAAGTTTTTAAATTCATTCCCGGGCAATTTGCCTTTATCAGCTTTGAAAATGAACGGCCCGGGCCTGAAGAACACCCGTTTACCATCGCTTCGGCGCCTGCCGATGCTGAAACTCTGCAGTTTCTTATCAAAGCGAGCGGTGACTGGACATCGCAGCTTGCCTCTGTCAGGGTCGGCGATCAGGCACGGGTTTCTGGCCCGTTTGGTGTGTTTTCGCCCTGGCGCCACAATGTCAGTCGTCTGATTCTGATAGCCGGCGGCATCGGGATTACGCCAATGCTCAGCGTTCTCAGGCAGCTTCGCGAAGAAAAGTCCGAGCTCACGGTTAAACTGATCTGGACTTTTCAGAACCGGGCCGGGGCACCCTGCCTCGATGAAATTACCGACCTGCGCCAGGCTCTTCCCGGCTTCGAATTTGTGGCAGTCGCTACCCGTGAATCTTCGGTCGACGTCGAAGCACATCGACGGCTCGACAAAGAGGCGCTGACGAAAATCATGCCACAATATCAGCCTGGCACCATGGTGATGGTGTGCGGCCCGGCACAGATGATGCTCACAATACGGCGCAACCTCGTGGCAATGGGATACCCGCCGCGGGCAGTTCTCAGCGAGGAATTCGCCTTTTAGCAGAGGCTGTAGAACTTCGGCAGCTGGCTTACGAGAATTTCGCTTTCAGGTGGCCGAGGAAATTCTTCAGCACCGGTGGCATGTCGGGGCTGGTCAGGCCAGCTTTGCCCGCCTGAACGGCTTTGATCAGCTGCGCCGTTTCTTCGCATGGGTCGTCGATTGTCTGCAGAATGGCAAACAGCATGGCCTGCATCTGCGGCAACTTCAACATTTCCATGAAAAAGCGGGTTGTGCCGATAAAATTCTGATTGGGCGGCAACGGGTTGTCTTCGCCGGCCGCCGGGCCGAGATTGTTGATGCGTTCCATAACCAGGCGCGGGCGCTGGCCGTAGGGCAGTTTCTTCAGTTCTTCAGGCATGATCGGGGTGCCGATGAGGTAGTCCTGTTTGCCGTTTTTATAAGGGAAGTCGAATCTTTCTTCGCTCGGCTGGCCAGGCAGACCACCGACAAAACGCACCGGCACCAGCGGCATGTCTTTTTCGATAGCCATGTCAAGAAAGATGGAACTCAGGCGGGTTACCGGCTGATTGGCGGCCGCCGAGCGCGTGCCTTCGACGTGCACAAGCATCGAGGCTTCGGGTTTCCCTGGTTTTTTGAGATTTTCGATCAGTTCGAGCGGATTGAGGCGATCAAAAAGCATCAGTCTGAATGGGTGCCCGCCGCCGAGTGAATCTTCGGCAAAGGCCAGCAGAAAAGTCAGCCAGGCGTTGAGGTGATCGGGCTTGGCGATAGCCTGAACCGGCATGCCGGTCATGCTGTATGACAGGGTCATGAACAGTGGCGATTCAAGGCCGGTCTGATGATTGGCAAGATACATCAGAGGTCGGGAACTGAGATTGGCGAATGATTCAGGGTTCTGTACCACAACCCGGCTGACAAAAGTGCCGAAAAGGGCGCCGAGCAGATCATGAAAGAAACGGTGCATACCGGTATGTTTTACCAGCAGCCCACGAATCTTTTTCCAGTCGAGCGAAAATTCCTGGCTGTCGTTTTCCGGCAGGTGGTTAAAGGGTAGATTGAGGCATGTCTCGCCGGCATCGACAACAATGTCTGTGGCCGACAGGCGGGCAAAGCGGGCGAATTGTTCGTGCGAGGCTTGGTTATGATTAGTCTGCGACATATTCACCTTTCGGTATTGAATTGATTAGCTACATCTGGCGGTAGTCACGGGCCAGCCCGCCTTCGCCGGTTTCTTTATACAGAGATGGCAGATCGCGGCCGGTCTGTTTCATTACCTCGACCACCTTATCGAATGATACACGATGCGTGCCATCTGAAAAAGTCGAAAAAATATTGGCATCGAGGGCCCGGGTAGCAGCAAAAGCATTGCGTTCGATACACGGAATCTGCACCAGTCCGCAGACCGGGTCGCAGGTCATGCCGAGATGATGCTCAAGAGCCATTTCGGCGGCATATTCAATCTGTGCCGGGCTGCCACCGAATAATTGATTGGCGGCACCGGCCGCCATGGCACAGGCGACACCGACTTCGCCCTGACAACCGACTTCGGCGCCGGAAATCGAGGCGTTATGTTTGACAATATTGCCGATCAGGCCGGCAGTGGCAAGAGCCCGTAGAATACGGGCATTGCTGAACTCGCGTGAGGTCTGCAGATGGTAAAGAACTGCCGGCACCACACCGCACGAACCGCAGGTCGGTGCCGTGACAATTATGCCGCCCGAAGCGTTTTCTTCGCTGACTGCCAGCGCATACGAAAAGACCAGACCGCGTGAGCGCAGAGTCTGCGTATAACCGCTGGCGCGAACGTAGTATGAAACCGCTTTCTTTCTCAGGTTCAGGGGGCCGGGCAATGATCCTTCCTCTTCGAGGCCTCGTTTAACGGCGGCTTTCATGGTCAGCCAGACTTCTTCAAGGTAGTCCCAGATGTCCGATTCTTCACATTCCTGAACGTATTCCCAGTAGCTTTTGCCTTTTTCTTCGCACCAGGCAAGCAGCTCGGTCATGGTGCTCATCTCATAAATTTCTTCGCCTTCGCCATCTTCGACCCCGACCGGTTTGCCGTTTTCATCGGCAAGGGCGCCACCACCGACGCTGAAGACTGTCCAGCTGCAAAGCTCCTTGCCTCCCTGGTCGAGGGCTTTAAAATTCATGCCGTTAGGATGCTGAGGCAGACAAACTTTTGGTTGCCATAGAATTTCAGTAGGAGCATGCGGTCTAAGCACTGAAAGAATGGCCACGTCGGTCATGTGGCCTTTGCCGGTTGCGGCAAGACTGCCATAAAGAGTGACGGCAAACGACGCAGCATTTTTATTCTGGCCGAAGAATATTTCGGCTGCCTTGCGCGGACCCATGGTATGGCTGCTCGACGGGCCGTTACCGATTCTAAAGAGTTCTTTGAGTGATTTCATTTTTTTGCCTGGAGATTTAATAGCATTTTTTTGCAGGAAAAGCCATACGCTGACTATTTAATCAGCTGTACCGCCTATAGTTTTTTCGGTTGCGGTTGCCGGTTCGCGAAGGCAGCGCAGGCCGGTTTCGACAAGGCGGTCGGCGACCACATCGAGAGTGAAAATCATGCCGGTGTGCTTTTCGATATAATACCAGTTGTGGGTTTCGAAACGATAAGCATTGTTTTCGCCAGCCTGAATGACAAAATAAGTGCGGCCGTCGATTGTTTCGCTGCCTTTTTCCATGAACGAGCGCGGGCATTTTCTGCCGGCCGTTTTCAGGGCCATAATCAGTCCGTCGAGGGCGTCAGTGTAATTCTTTATCTTTGTGAGCGGTGCCACCGAAGCCGGAAAGGTGGCGACTAAAGCTGTCTGGCTGTTTTTGCCGGGCGGCGTTCTTTTGATTCTGTCGGCAATTTTCTGCAGGCCTGCTCGGTTATCTGGGTCACTGATGCGGCTGATGACGTCAGCGGTTATTTCGGGGCCGGCAAAGGCAAAGAACATCTCGGTGATCGGCGGGGTAGGGAAGGGAACCGGCAGGCGCTGGTCTATTCGCTGGCCTTTGTTTATAAGCTCGACAAAGAGATCGGCTTTGTTGCGAAGCATTTTTAAACGACTTTCAGGCCCCAGTTCAGCCACATCTGCAGCCTTGCTGGCATTCAGGGCAATAAACAGATAACCCTGGCGTTTAGGCTTGAGCCCTGCGGCCATCAGGGCGCGAAGCAGTTCAAGATCGCCTCTCTGCAGCGCCAGGCCGAGCAGGTCGAACCCGAGTTGTTCAAACCCTTTGTGCTCTTTGCAGGTCATCATGTTCAAAGCTTCAAGACACTGCGAATTCGAGGCTGCCTCAAGCAGAAGCGGCAGGCTTTGGCTGGCACCCGCAACAATCGCCAATGAGAGGGGGTTATAAAGCATCGTCGGCTGGCTCGCGTAAAAGTGAAATGGGTGATCTGAACCGACTTCGTAGCACCAGGGGGTTTCCTGATCAAGTTTGATACCGCGTTTGATGAATTCTGCCACCGTTGCCGCGTCATCGCCGGTAATCGCTGTGAACAAGGATTCAAGTTCTTTGTTTTCTTTTTCAACAGGCAGTGTTGCAGATTCTGAACTCGTATCAACGGCTGAGGCCGTTGCGGGAGCTTGATATGTGGGCATAGCAAAATCGTCGGGGGCTGTAGTCTCGAAGTCAGAAGTTTCTGATGCCTGCTGTTCAGACGTTTCCTGTTCGATTCTGACCAGCCGCTCCATGCCGAAAAAACCGACCAGAAGCACCGCGAAGCTCAATACAAAACTGAGAACAAAATATTTCATACCCGATTATACCATTGCCCCGAACTCTCTGTGAATTTTGTCTGTTGCCCCGCGGAATAAATGCTTTTAACTCCTGGATTACGCCAGAACTGCGAAGCCTGCGCTCGTGCCTGTCCCCGAATGGTGAAAGCGGTTGACGGGCCGGGATGACGTGGAAGCATTTATTTTGCACACTCAATTGCGATGAAATACTAGTCGCGGAGTTCGTAGAGTTCGTAGATATTATATTCTCGTGATTTGCCCTTGAGTGAACAGCGACGCAGAAAATTGACGCGCCCTTTGCCCTTGAGAAGGCGCATTGTCGAGCCCGAAATGATGAGGCCGCTGCTGCTTTCGAGTGCTTCGTTTTTCAGCCTGGCGGCAAGGTTGACCTGATCGCCGATGACCGTGAAGTCAAGCTTGCCTGTATATGAGCCAATTCGGCCAGAAATGACGGTGCCAGAAGCTATTCCGGCATAGATTTCGAGTTTATGCCGGCGCATTTCTTCGGCAAGTTCGAGCGCGGTGCGCGCTGCCCGCAGCGCGTGCGAGTCGGCTTTCTCTTCGTTTTCGCGAAAAACCAGCATCAGCGTGTTGTCGATAATTTTGTCGATGGTGCCACCGTGCTTTTTTACCAGCTGGTCGCCGCAGGTGATGAACAGATTTATCATTTCGACCGTCTGTTCTGGTGAAAACCCTGCAGTCAGCTGTGTGTAATTTTTTATTGCGGCAAAGATGATCGTGGCTTCAAGATATTCACCGCCTGGGGCCATACTCTGTTCCTGCGACATTTCTATCTGCGAAATCGCATCTTCAGATACGTAATCACTGAGCATGTTGCGCTGCTGCAGACCGATTACCAGCTCAGAAAAAGCTTCATTCAGACTTTCAAATTCATCACCCGAGGTCAGGGTAAGGTTCCAGACATCTTTGCCACGTGCAATCAGTTCTGCGCTTCTGGCAAGCTCGTGCACCGGGTGCACGAAAAAATATTCCAGCAGCTGACTGACAAGATAAAAAACCACGAGAAGGTAGATGAAAAGGCCTGCTGCAGTTGTTGCCCAGCCGCCGGCAGCATCAGTGGCCGTAACCATTGCAACGACCACATGCGGGACATTATGATTGTAGCGACTGATCAGATAGCCGCGAACGGCATTTCCCTCAGAAAAAACGGTTGTCTGTGAAGAATCGGTACGCGAAGCTTTTTTCATCAGAGGGTCATTGTATAACCGCTGCCGGCCCATGTTTTGCCAGCTCCGGTTCTTTCGGTCGGAAAAAAGGCATATTTAACCGAAAAATTACCGTAATCTTCAGCAAAGCCGCTTTTTGCCAATGATGTTTGTGCCGTAAACGAGGCCAGAATCGGGCCCGGCTCGAACTTGCCGCCAAGAATGCCCATCAGGCTGGTGGCATCTTTATTTCTGTTGTAAAGCTTATACATTGAATACCAGATAACACTCGAAGTCTGGTCGACATAATACAGTTGGCCATTGGTCATCATTGTCTGGGCAATCGAGGCATTTCTGATCGGGTTGCCGGCGATCATCAGAATATCCTGCCGCATTCGGTTGACAATCGGCTCTGGCTCAAGCAGCAGGTCTATCGCGTGCCTGGGCATAAAGCGTTCGATCATTTTTAGAGTGCTGTTCTGGTTGACGTTTGTGGTGCGGCCGGAAAATTCTACAACCTGCGAGTCTTCAGGTCGGTGCATGGCCAGAGCCGTTACCGGTATCCGGCGGCTGATTTCATTGAAAAACTTTTCGGTAGCTGCCGGGTCATCGAACAATGCCTGGTCAACTCTTTTACCAAAGGTTATCAAAGTTTTTTCGAGACTTTCCATGTATAGTTTGAGCTCGTTGCCGGTTTGTGTCAGCCGTGTTTCAACATGCAGCAGCAGATTCTGGTGCGCCAGAAACTGGTCATACTGTTGATGCAGATAGAACCCGATTCCCAGAAAAGTGAACGGGAAAAGCGAAACCAGCATGACACTGGCGAGAATGCGTCGTTTGAAACTTATATTGAGATTTATGCCGAAGGTCAGCATGTGCATAAGCTGAACCAGAGACAGCATCAGAACAAGGCGGGCAGACATGCCGATATTCCTGCGCAGCGTCTGAAAATCATGCTGAAAACTTGTGATTGGCAGGTGATACTCAATAAACGGCACCGAAAAATCCTTTTCGTCCTGGTTCAGTGCTATGCCGCATTTATGTACCCAGCTTCTGATAAATCGCTGGTCAGTCGGTGCGGTAATGATCATCCGATCTTCAAGCCTGCGAATGCCGGAGAAAAAATGCAGTGGCAGCTGGCGGGCCTTCTGAATATTCATTCTCTTTTCGCAGAGTCTGAAACCAGGGTGTCTTTTTTTGATGCTCCTGCAGATGGCTGCGAAAGAGAGATCACGCCCGCGAATGACAGCCAGGCAGCCCTTCTGCCCAGCCTGCGGCTTTCTGAACTCAAACCAGGTAAAATAGAGCTCACCGCCAAAATCGACCGAAAGGTTTTTGGCAACCTGCCCGGGCCGTATGTTGACAGAGGTAAGGGTTTTGAACATCTGTTGAATCTGCAGGGCATTGCGCAGCCTTTCGTTGTATTCGCCCTGAGTCTCTGTTACCTTCGTCAGATAGTTTTCGGCAGCCAGATTCTGAATCACTTTTCGGAAAAGGGCCGGCGGCGGCATCTGCCGCTTCAGATCGGGCGGGCTGAACTTACATGGCGTCAGTCGACCCGATTGATTGTCGAAAAAAACATAAAGCAGACCTTTGCCGGAAATTTTCGCATCGATTGCCGCCTGCAGCTTCTCAATATTCTGGCTTTCAGGGGGCAGGTTGAGGTTTTCGAGTTCCGGCAGCTTTGATGCAAGATAATTCTCAATAACGAGAAGATCGCGGCATTCATCGATGTCCTGCCTGGCGATCGCCATCTTTTCGGGCTCAGCAAAGATAGAATATTCTGCCAGAAAAAAATCGAGCGCAAGAAGCGAGCCGATAACCGGCAGAACCAGAACCAGCAGCCAGGCCGCAAGCAGTGCTGGTGTCGATATGCTTATCGGGCGTGAAATGTGCCCTTTTTTTTCAGCACTCATCCAGCAGCTCCCAGCTGTCTGCGTCATGCTGACTCAGAGCAAAATTTTGGTTCAGCGCCGCTTTTGTTTCATTGCAGACAAGAATTCTGCTTTCAGTGTTTACCGTGCGTGCTTCAAGATGCGCTGCCTGTTCTGTAACCCTGCCGATTATGGTAAAGTCCTTGCGCCCGGTAAGGCTGCCGATGCTGCCTGAAATGGCAATGCCGGTTGCAATGCCAATCCCGTTTTCAAGGGCAAAAAGCCCCTGCCGCTCCCGCTCACTGTTGAGTTCTCTAAGTTTGGCGCGCATTGCTATGGCGGTCTGGCAGGCGCGGCAGGCGGTATTTGCCTGGCCGGGCATATCGTAAAATACAATCTGAATTGCATCACCGATATATTTGTCGATAACTCCGTTATGACGGCTGATCGCTTCTTCCATGGCGGTAAAATAGGTGTTGAGCAGTTCAACAACCTCAGATGGCGCAAATTTTTCGCTCAACGAGGTAAAACCTCTGATGTCAGAAGCTGCGACGCTGACGATCTGCTTTTCTGTTTTCGTAGCAGTTTCATCAGCCCGATTTTCAACCTTTTCAAGCAGTCGGGCCGAAACCAGACGCTTGATCATTTCTCTCTGCTTCAGAGCAGCCGACATTTTGTTGAAGGCCGAGGTTATCTGACTGAACTCATCGCCCGAAAATCTGGCAATCTGAACGCCATATTCTTCGTGACTGAGTCTTTTAACGCCTTCCGAAAATATGCCGACCGGCTTGACGATAAATTCAGCAAACAGCAGCGACAGAACCATTACCAGCAGAATGCCATAACCCGCCATGGCCGGAAAAACCATGCCAAGTATCAGCTGGCCGATACCCCGGCCACGACTTCTACCGATAGCTGCGAACAGTGCCGCCTTTTGCGGTCGATGGC